>Ga0209508_1000276_pt1 | contig 57913 bp, 49 predicted proteins | sample AD_UKC129_MetaG_FD_184427 | JGI IMG/M metagenome (GOLD analysis project Ga0209508, IMG submission 184427) | Active sludge microbial communities of municipal wastewater-treating anaerobic digesters from Canada - AD_UKC129_MetaG (SPAdes) (version 2) | ecosystem: Engineered > Bioreactor > Anaerobic...
CAAATACCGGAGGCTGTATAATACAACGGCCGGTGGTGGGGTTAACCAATTAAAATGAGACAAACGAAGGGAGGAAAATGTAGCTTAAAATTTTTGAAATAGTGTCTTGACAACGGGGGGCACTACATGTTGGTGGTGCTGGCATACCTTTGTTTTGCCACCGGAAAAAATGAAAAGGGCGAGAAATTGCCCCTGAAGTTTTTAGACAGAATATATATAGACGTGCTTACTCTGTTTGTGCTTATGTTATTGGCAGCATATGGTTACTGTTTCATTCAAACCATGGATTCATTCTACGTCAATGAAACAGGAAGTTTATTTATCATTATAGTTGTGTTGAGCCTGGCTTTCTTCACCGGGCTGAGCTATTCCCTGTCATTAGTGAGACGGAAAAGGGCAGGAAAAGTCACAGAGAACATATTGGTTATGAAGGTTTTGCGAAAAATAAAAGAGTTCATAAAGCTTTGTTTTAACGGCAAGATATTTAGGGTATGGATTCTTTTACTGCTCCCGGTTTATGCCTTTGCAAATGCTATTTTAGCCTATTTTGTTGGTGAATACAGCCTTTATTATTATGACACGCAAAAATTTTATTATATGTTTTTTTTGATGGCCGGAATAAATGCTTTAGCCTTCCTTTTTACAGCAAAAGCCTTGAAGTCTCTTTCAATAATTATGGAAGGAACTAAGCAGATTTCTAAAGGCAACCTCGACTATAAAATGAACAGCGATAAGATGTCACTTGTATTTGCTGCTTTTGCCGAAAACATATGCAATATTCAGGGAGGCTTAAAAAAAGCAGTGGACAATGCGATTAGGGGAGAACGCATGAGAACCGAATTGATCACCAATGTATCCCATGATTTGAAGACTCCATTGACCTCAATAATAAACTATGTTGATTTGCTTAAAACGGAAAAGATCGAAAACAAAAAAGCACAAGAATATATAGGCATTCTTGAGGAAAAATCCGCAAGACTGAAGGTGCTCATTGAGGATCTGGTGGAAGCCAGCAAAGCCTCCAGCGGGAACATAGCAGTCAATTTGGAAAAGATGGATTTACATGAGCTTGTTAATCAGGCGTATGGAGAGTATCAGGAAAAGGCGGAAAAAGCCGGGCTTGATATTCGTATTAACGCTGACGACAAAAACATATTTGTGCTGGCTGACGGAAGGCATATGTGGCGAATAATCGAGAACCTTTTGTCAAATGTCGTAAAATACTCGATGCCGGGTTCAAGAGTATATGTTAATATATCAAAAAATGAAACAAACGGTATACTGACCATAAAAAACATATCGGCTGTTCCTCTTGAGATACCGGCAGAGCAATTGACTGAAAGATTTGTTAGGGGTGACACATCCAGGACAACGGAAGGATCGGGCTTGGGCTTGTCTATTGCTCAAAGCTTGGCAATTGTTCAGCAGGGAAAACTCGATATACAAATAGATGGGGATTTGTTCAAAGTAATTGTGGAAATACCTTTATGGAGGGAACTATAGCAAACTTTATTTACATAAATAAAAACGAGAGTGAAAAATTATGAAAAAATAGGGCCTGTTAGTACGAAGTGGAGAGTGGAGTTTTCATTTCCGTAAACGGATTTAGCTCGATTCCACCAAGTATTACAGGCTTTGCACTTTTTTAATAAAATATTCTCTTCATTTTTTATATACCCGACTGCTATAATTTAATTGTAATGTGAAGAAATATATAGTAAGATAAATATGAAAGATAAAATTGTGTCTTTAAAACGATTTATTTTTTAATAGGGGTAGATGCATCAAAAGTGCTGTTATCGTGACGGATAAATAAAACATGTTTTGTTATAAAGTACCTACATGTTGAATAATGGAATATTATTATTTGCAGCAATATTATTCTTCCAATAACGAACGAATTATTTTAATTGTTTAGAAAAGCCAGCCGTCTTGTTATATTCTTCATACCGATTTTGCTCTATATCTGTTTTTCAATAAGGGAATTGCTTTGCCATGCAGTTTTGAAAGATTATAGTACTGTCAATAAAAACGGTGCTTTGTAGCAAGTTGTCTCTTAATTTAATTTACATAAAATTTTAATTTTTAGGAAGGAAGGGATAAAATGAAAAGGTTAATTTCACGGAGAAAAGGGGCTATGATTGTTAGTTTTGTTATTCTGGCTACAATGGTTATCTCTTTTAACACCATAAGCCTCAATGCTGCAGCAGAAGTCAACTTTGCTAAGGCTTTGCAGTATTCTCTATTTTTCTATGATGCGAATATGTGCGGAACCGGTGTTAATCAGAATAATTTGCTTGACTGGAGAAGCAATTGCCATGTTTATGATGCGGAGCTTCGACTGGACTCTCAAAACACCAATATGTCCGACGGTTTCATAAGCAGCAATAAAAGTATACTTGACCCCGACGGAAACGGTAAGGTTGATGTTTCCGGCGGTTTTCACGATGCGGGTGACCATGTAAAATTCGGTTTGCCTGAGGCTTACGCTGCTTCCACAGTGGGATGGGGTTATTACGAGTTTAGGGATCAGTTTATAGCAACAGGACAGAATGTACATGCAGAGGTAATTTTGAGGTACTTCAATGACTATTTTATGAAATGTACTTTCCGGGATAGCTCCGGTAATGTAGTGGCATTCTGTTATCAGGTGGGTGACGGTAACATTGACCATGGTTTTTGGGATGCACCGGAAAATGACTCCATGCCGAGAAAAGGATGGTTTGCAACTCAGCAGTTGCCTTCAACTGACGTTATTTCGGCAACGGCAGCTTCCCTGACGGTCAATTACTTTAATTTCAAGGACACAGACCCTCAATATGCAGCTAAGAGCCTTGATTATGCAAAAGCTTTATTTGATTTTGCGAAAAAGAACGGAAAAGCGGTTAATGACCAGGGATGCGGAGGTTTCTATGATTCTTCCAAATGGCAGGACGATTATTGCTGGGCGGCAGCATGGCTTTATTTAGCAACCCAGGATGATCAGTATTTGGAAGAAGCATTTAAATACTATGATTACTATGCTCCTCCGGGATGGGTACATTGCTGGAACGATGTATGGTCAGGAGTAGCATGTATCTTGGCTGAAGCAAATGATTTGTATGACAAAAACAGTCAAGACTTTGAAGACAGGTACAAGAAAGCTTCCAATAAGAATCCTTATGAGGAAATTAATTTCTGGAAACCTGTAGAGGATATGGTAAATAAGTGGATGACATCCGTTCCAAAAACGCCGGGCGGGTATGCATTCCTTAATCAGTGGGGTTCTGCCAGATATAATACTGCAGCCCAGCTCATAGCCCTTGTCTATGACAAGCATCATGGGGATACTCCTTCAAAATTCAGTACTTGGGCAAAGTCGCAAATGGAATATTTAATGGGCAATAACCCTATAAATCGTTGTTACATCGTGGGTTACAGCAGTAATTCGGTAAAATACCCGCACCACAGAGCGGCTTCAGGTTTAAAAGATTGCCATGACCCGTCTCCGCATAAACATGTATTGTACGGTGCATTGGTTGGTGGTCCCGATTTAGGCGATCAACACATTGACAAGACAGAAGACTATGTTTATAACGAAGTTGCAATTGACTATAATGCTGCATTTGTCGGAGCTTGTGCAGGGTTATACCGCTTCTTTGGAGATTCTTCAATGAAGATAGATCCTTCAATGCCTTCACATTCTATACCGGATCCGACACCTGTTCCGTCTCCGTCACCGACTGCTTCGGTAGGTTTGTGTGGTGATGTAAACGAAGACGGTTTGGTAGATTCCCTTGATTTGACAGTTTTGAAGAGATATGTATTGAGAAAAATTGACGATTCTAAAATTGCGAAAAGGTTGGCAGATGTGAATGAAGACGGAGTGATTGATTCTTTAGATGTATCAATACTAAAAAGATATATACTTCGTAAAATACCCAAACTTCCTTATTAAGCCGATTGATGACGGACCGGTGTTCTACCGGTAGAGAGATAAAGCAAATTAACGATTAGTACTCGCGAAAACTCAGGAGATTCATGCTCCTGAGTTTTTTATGCAAATGTTGGAATTTTATGGTTGCCAAAATATACATAACAACAATTGACTTTGCTTCGGAAAAACAGTACAATAATATCGATAAATAAATATCGGAAAAATATTATCGATAAAAAAATACGAATATGAAGCAAACTATAGTGGCTTTAAAAGTGAAAAAGAGAAAACGGTAAGGGTGATAAAAAGAAATATTCAATTTAGACAAATACAAGAAAGGAACTAAGGTAACTATGAATCCGAAAAGTATATCAAAACAGACTCTTATGAGATTACCTTCATATTTAAGTTACTTAAAGTCTTTGCCTGAAGGTGATAACGAGTATGTATCTGCAACAACGGTTGCCATGGCATTGGGATTAAATGATGTGCAGGTTAGAAAGGACCTGGCCTGTGTTAGTAAAAAAGGCCGTCCCAAGCTGGGATATGTTACTGAGGAGTTAATAAAGGATATAGAGAGCTTTCTGGGATATGACGATTTAAATGATGCCATAATTGTAGGTGCAGGAAGGCTTGGAGGAGCTCTGATGTCCTATGACGGGTTCAAGGAATACGGGTTAAATATTGTTGCCGCCTTTGATGTGGATGAAAGTAAGGTTGGAACTGAAATATGCGGAAAGAAGGTTTTGCCCATGGACAAAATGGCGGAATTGTGTGAAAGGATGAAAATTCGTATCGGCATCATAACGGTTCCTGCCCATGCAGCACAGATGGTGTGTGATATGCTTGTAAAGAGTGGTATATATGCTATATGGAACTTTGCACCTACGCATCTAAAGGTACCGGATAATATTCTGGTTCAACAGGAGAATATGGCAGCATCGCTTGCAGTTCTATCTGTTCATTTGGCAGAAGCAATAAAGAAGAAGGGACTTTAAGAAGGGGGATGTAAACTATGAAAAAAGAATACGAAGTCATAAACAATGTTGAAACGCTGGGAAATGCAATGAAACGCTTAAGGGATGCACAGGAAATTTATGCGACCTATACCCAGGAGCAGGTTGACAAGATTTTTTATGCGGCGGCAATGGCTGCTAACAAAATGAGGATTCCGCTTGCCAAGATGGCTGTTGAGGAAACCGGTATGGGAGTAGTGGAGGACAAAGTCATCAAAAACCACTATGCTGCGGAATATATCTATAATGCATATAAAAATACAAAAACCTGCGGTGTAATTGAGGAGGACACTGCATTCGGTATTAAAAAAATAGCGGAGCCGGTGGGTGTAATTGCGGCAGTCATACCTACCACCAACCCTACGTCAACGGCTATTTTTAAAACTCTTATTGCTTTAAAGACAAGAAATGCCATCATCATAAGTCCTCATCCGAGAGCAAAGAATTCAACCATTGAAGCTGCGAAAATTGTTTTGGAGGCGGCGGTTGAAGCCGGGGCACCGGAAGGTATTATCGATTGGATAGATGTGCCCAGCCTGGAGCTTACCAATATGGTGATGAGAGAGGCGGATATCATTCTTGCCACAGGCGGACCCGGCATGGTTAAAGCAGCTTATTCTTCGGGTAAACCGGCTATCGGTGTCGGAGCGGGGAATACTCCTGCAATAATTGATGATTCTGCGGATATTCTTTTGGCAGTGAACTCGATTATACATTCGAAAACCTTTGATAACGGTATGATTTGTGCCTCGGAGCAGTCGGTTATTGTTTTGGAGGGCATATATAAAGAGGTTAAGAAGGAATTTGCCGACAGGGGCTGCTATTTCCTGAACAAGGAAGAAACCGAAAAGGTAAGAAAAACCATTATTATAAACGGTGCATTAAATGCAAAAATAGTGGGACAAAAGGCAACTACAATTGCAAAGCTTGCAGGTTTTGAAGTGCCGGAGAGCACTAAAATTCTAATCGGTGAAGTAACCAGTGTGGATATTTCCGAAGAATTTGCCCATGAGAAACTGTCTCCTGTTCTGGCAATGTACAAGGCAAAGGATTTTGACGACGCCTTGGAAAAAGCGGAGAGATTGATTGCCGACGGTGGCTTGGGACATACCTCATCACTGTATATTAATACCGTAACCCAGAAGGAAAAGCTTGATAAATTCGCGGCACGAATGAAGACCTGCCGTGTGTTAATCAACACTCCGTCGTCCCATGGAGGTATCGGCGATTTGTACAACTTTAAGCTTGCTCCGTCCCTTACCCTTGGCTGCGGTTCGTGGGGAGGAAATTCGGTTTCCGATAATGTCGGAGTTAAGCATTTGCTGAACATTAAAACAGTTGCCGAGAGGAGAGAAAACATGCTTTGGTTCAGAACGCCTGAAAAGGTATACATTAAAAGAGGTTGTCTGCCTGTTGCTTTGGATGAGCTTAAGAATGTAATGAACAAAAAGAAAGTATTTATTGTAACGGATACATTCTTGTACGAAAACGGTTATACCAAACCGGTTACGGATAAACTGGACGAAATGGGAATAAAACACAAGACCTTCTTTGATGTTGCTCCCGATCCATCCCTTGCATGTGCCAAGGCCGGTGCGGCTGAAATGTCAGCTTTCCAGCCGGATACCATTATAGCATTGGGTGGCGGATCAGCTATGGATGCAGCTAAAATAATGTGGGTAATGTATGAACATCCGGAAGTGGATTTTATGGATATGGCAATGAGATTTGCAGATATCAGAAAGAGGGTTTACACTTTCCCCAAGATGGGTGAGAAGGCATACTTTATTGCAATTCCCACATCGGCAGGTACAGGCTCTGAGGTAACGCCCTTTGCGGTTATCACCGATGAAAAGACCGGGGTGAAATATCCCCTTGCGGACTATGAATTGATGCCGGATATGGCTATCGTAGATGCCGATTTGATGATGAATGCACCGAAAGGGCTTACCAGTGCATCCGGTATAGATGCTCTGACTCACTCGTTGGAGGCATATGCTTCAATGCTTGCTACCGATTACACCGACAGCCTGGCTCTTCGTTCAATAAAGATGATATTTGAATATTTGCCCCGGGCGTATGAGAACGGTTCGGAGGATCCGGTTGCGAGGGAAAAAATGGCTAATGCCGCAACAATGGCAGGTATGGCTTTTGCCAATGCATTCCTGGGAGTATGCCACTCAATGGCCCATAAACTGGGTGCTTTCTTCCACTTGCCCCATGGAGTTGCCAATGCTCTTATGATAGTTGAAGTAATGAGATTTAATGCAGTGGAGGCTCCGGTAAAAATGGGAACTTTCCCACAGTATGACCATCCTCATACACTGGCACGGTATGCTGAGATTGCCGATTACCTTGGTATCAAGGGCAAGAATAATGAAGAAAAGCTTGAAAACTTAATTAAAGCTATTGAAGAGCTTAAAGAGAAAGTCGGAATGAAGAAGACTATTAAGGATTATGGTATAGATGAAAAGGAATTTTTGGACAGATTGGATGAAATGACGGAACAGGCTTTTGATGACCAGTGCACCGGTACAAATCCAAGGTATCCGCTCATGAGTGAAATTAAGCAAATGTATCTTAACGCTTATTATGGAGGTGCAAAATAATGAAGCTTGAAAAGGTTATAGCAGTAAGAACGGATAAGACGGTTTACAGGGATGGAGACAAAGCAATCAAGGTTTTTAACAGTAACTATTCAAAAGCAAATGTGTTAAATGAAGCTTTAAATCAGGCAAGGGTGGAAGAAACTGGTCTCAATATTCCCAAGCTTTTGGAGGTTACAAAAATTGACGAGAAATGGGCAATTGTGACGGAGTTCATTGAGGGAAGAACCTTGGAGCAGCTAATGAAGGAGAATCCCCACAAATATGACGAATACCTGAACCTGTTTGTTGATATTCAGCTGGAGGTTTTAAGCAAAAAAGCTCCTTTGCTGAACAAGCTCAAGGATAAGATGCACAGAAAGATTTCTCAAACCGGGCTTGATGCTACAACCCGCTACGAGCTTCATACAAGGCTTGGAAGTATGCCCGAACACGACAAGGTATGCCATGGAGATTTTAATCCGAGCAATATTATTATCTCAAAGGATAATACACCCTATATCCTTGACTGGTCCCATGCTACCCAGGGAAATGCCAGTGCCGATGCCGCAAGAACATACCTTCTGTTCTGGCTTGCAGGTGAGTCGGACAGAGCAGATAAGTATTTGAATTTGTTCTGCAAAAAGAGTGACACTGCGAAACAGTATGTTCAGAAGTGGATTTCAATTGTAGCTGCATCGCAGCTTGTAAAAGGCAAGGAGGCAGAAAGGGAATTATTACTGCACTGGATAGATGTTGTGGATTATGAATAGTGGGTTCTATAGAGGCACATTTCTATATGCGTAGAAGGCTTATGCCATTAAATTAAAAGACTCCCCCTTATGAGGAGTCTTTTATTATCTGCAATAACTGAAAAGTAAGAACGGTTGACATAATATACTTATAGGGTATTGATTATACAATACCCTATAAGTTAATATTGAATTATATATCAATGACGCTTTTTTGTGTTTGGGGAGGGAAAGAAAATGGTTTTAGCTATTGCAGCAGCTCCATGCAAAGGTTGAGGACGTTGCATGGAGGAATGAAATTGTCCTCAAACTTTGCATCTTTATGATTATATTTAATTATGATCAAAGGAGCAAAGTTAAATGAACAATAGGACAATAAAGAAGTTAAAAACATTTTTGGTGCTGTGGAGTACCCAATCTTGGTCCCAACTGGGAAGTGCAATGACCGGCTTTGCACTGACTCTGTGGTTATATGAAAAGACGGGCTCTGCATTACAGACAGCTTTGCTGTCAATCTGTTCTTATGCACCCTATGTTCTTATGAGCATTTTTGCAGGTGCGCTAAGTGACAAATGGGACAAAAAGAAAGTTATGCTTTTTAGCGATACATTTGCAGCGTGTTCTACGCTTGTTGTGCTTGCTTTGTTAAAGACGGAGCTATTGTGCCCGATGCATATGTATGTATTAAATGCAGTCAGCGGTTTGATGAACACAATTCAACAGCCGGCCTCGGATGTTGCCATGACATTAATAACACCTAAGGAAGAGTATCAAAGAACCAGTGGATTGCGTTCGCTTTCCCAGTCTCTTATTACGATTTTACATCCTGTCCTTGCGACGGCATTGTTCGCGGTAGCAGGTGTGGACGCGGTTATTTTTGTAGACTTATCTACATTTGTAATTGCTTTTTTTGCATTGTTGTTTTTCGTTAAAATTCCCAAAATGAAAGATGAGGATTTAAATAATGGGGAAGCTTCGAAAAAAGAATCTCTTTATAAGGCTTCAAAAGCAGGTCTTCACTACTTAAAAGAGAACCCCATGATTTTACACTTGATTTTGTTTTTGGCCGGTGTGAATTTGGTGGCATCTGCATTTGATGCAACTCTGCCGGCGTATGTGCTTCCAAGGGAAAACGGCGGAGAAAAGGTGCTGGGAGTGGTGACTTCTTGTGCCGGAATTGCTACATTTGTTGGAAGTCTTGCAGTTACGCTTCTTCCAAAGCCGAAAAATCGAATTCGGGCAATAATAAATACTATGTTGATTTCTCTCACCATAGAAAATTTTATTTTGGCATTTACCAGGACCCCTGTATTATGGTGCTTGGGCCAGTTCCTTGGATGGTTTTTGGTACCGGTGATGAGCGCAAATCTTGATGTGATTCTTAGAACAACAATTCCTGTGGATATGCAGGGGCGAGTGTATTCCTGCCGTAATACACTTCAGTTTTTTACGATACCCATTGGATTCTTCTTAGGAGGATTATTGGTAGACCGGGTTTTTGAACCGCTTATGGAAAATGCACGGGAATGTAAGTGGCTGACTTTTTTATTTGGAACCGGTAAAGGTTCCGGGGCCGCGGTTATGATGCTTGTGATCGGTTTGTCAGGTGCAGCCGTATGCATTTTCTTTAGACAGATATTGAAGAAATATCGATTCCGGGAGCTATAGGAACAGGTACCTTGTACCTGTTCCCCAGATCTTAGGAATATCAGTCGATAATTATCTATGTGACTTTCTTGATATGGGAAATCCAGATATAGATTAATTGAGGTACCATATTGACAAATTAAATGCTATCTGTTATATTAATAATATAACAGATAGCATTTATAAAAGGAGGTGCTCTTTTGTTATTATCCTTGGATATGCAGTCGGAAACTCCCATATATGTGCAAATTAGAAATCAAATTATTGAAGGAATTGCATCGGGTAAGCTTTTGCCGGGAGATACATTACCGTCAGTTCGACAGATGGCGTCTGATTTGGGCATTAATTTACATACTGTAAATAAAGTATATACACTGCTGAAACAAGAGGGTTTTTTGGCTGTTCATAGAAAAAGCGGTGTAGTTGTAAATGACTATAAGGAGTTTAAAGTGAGTGATAGTTTTCTTGAAAAAATGGAAAGTGATTTAAAACCTATAGTAGCAGAAGCAATTTGCAGAGGTCTTACAAAAGAGAAGTTTTTGGAAAAGTGTTTGAATATCTATGAAGAATTTCAAGATTATCAACAAGGAGGGAAAAAGGGATGAATTTATTTGGGATCATTGTTACGTATTTTATTTGCTTTTTCTCAATTATGGGTACATTTTTAACATTTCCGTATATAAGCAGAAAAAATATAAGTTTTGGTATAAGTATACCGGAGAACTTGTATTATAGCAGTGAAATTAGAAATGTAAGAAAAAAATATACGCAAAGAGGTCTGGCTTTTGGATTTATTATATTGATTTTTGCAATAATTATATCAGTGGTATTAAATAATCAATATAGTCCGGATAGCGCAATATTGGCTGTAATTCCGGCGGTATTTATACTTCTTTTTTCTTTAATGGTTTTATACTTGAATGCATATAAAGAAATGAAGATTATTAAATCGAACAGTAGCTGGAAAGATCAATCCAAAGAGGTAATTGTAATAGATACGGATTTTAGAAAAGGTAAGTTGATGGCCTCTCCTTTATGGTTTGTTTCGTACTTGTTAATCATAATGGTTACCCTTGGTTTAGGAATATACTTTTATGATTCGGCACCTCAAAAGATTCCAATGAATTTCGATTTTAACGGTAATGTGACCAATTATGTTGATAAATCCATCAGAGTATTTTTGCTGCCTGTTTTTGTTCAGCTTATGATGCTGGTTGTTTTTATATTTTCATATTGGATGATTGGAAAATCCAAACAACAGATTGATGCCTCAAATCCTGAGGTTTCAAAAGAGCAAAACAGAATGTTTAGACTTAGATGGTCCCAATTTATTTTATTTACCGGTTTTATAATAATGATTCTTTTTATGATTCTACAATTGACAAGTATTGGGGTCCTCAAGAACCTTCAAATTGTTACCTTGTTTGCAATAGGTATACCGCTTATAATTGTGGTTGCTGCGATTGTTTTGTCCGTTAAAACCGGTCAAAGCGGCAATAGGATTCATGTATATACAAATAAAACCGGTGAAAAGATGCCGATTATAAGAGATGATGATAAGTATTGGAAGTTTGGCACTTTCTATTTTAACCCTCAGGACCCTTCACTATTTATTGAAAAAAGATTTGGAATAGGTTGGACCATGAATTTTGGCAGGCCTTTATCCTGGATAATATTTATAGGACTAATGCTGTTTATCGCCGGGTTCGGTATTTTTACTTCAATTTATATGAAATGAGGTGGATTAAGTGGTTAGTAACATATCTATTGTTTGCATGATTTTCACAGCACTGTTTACGATTTTTATGCCAATTGTTGTTGCTATTGTTTTCTACAAAAAGACAAAGTTTAAATGGAGATTCTTCTTTGCAGGTGCTATTGTTTTCACAGTAATGCAGATTGTCATAAGAATACCCATATTGCAGAGTGTACTTCCCATATGCAATGGTATAAGGATATGACAAAGAATGTTTGGATTTATGCAATATTTTTGGGCTTAACCGCTGGGATTTTCGAAGAGGTAGGAAGATATATTGCGTTTAAAACTGTATTAAGAAAGCATTTGAACTGGGAAAACGGCGTTGCTTTCGGTATTGGACATGGTGGAATTGAATCAATAATTATTGTTGGGCTTAGTTACATTAGTAATTTAATTATGGCTTTTATGATTAACAATGGGTTATTTGATACTTTGATTGGTCCGACAATGTCTCAGGAGCTAGTAACACAATTAAAGAGTCAAATGATAGACACACCGTCTTATATGTTTTTAATTGCCAGTCTTGAAAGAGCACTTACATTTGTTATTCATATTGGTTTTTCAGTGCTGGTAATGCTGGGTATACGAAAAGGAAAAGGTTTATTGTACTTGCTTTTGGCAATTCTATTGCATATGTTGCTTGATGCATCTGTGGTCATTATGAGTTCTAGCGGGGTAAATGCGTTCATTATTGAAGGGTTTGTCGGTATATGTACAATTGTAGCCATTGTATTTTTAGTAAAGACACGTAATGATGCAAAGGATAAGGAAGGGGAGATAGGATTTATTAATGAGTAAATATTTGAAATACAGTATTTCATTTCGTTAAATCCCACTAAAAAAGCTTTGGGGACATTATGTTTCCGGAGCTTTTTGATATTTTGCTTCGTTTAGGCACACCGACAATGTAATTATTGTGCTTTATTTATAAAATAGATATATAAAAAGATCAAATGAGTAGACTGAAAAAAATTATGCATTTCGAATATATATAATAAATATGCAATAGGACAAATCAATTGTAATGTTAAGAAAAATATAGTAAGATAAATATGAGAGGTAAAGTAGCATAATGAATAATAGAACGCTAAATTGCAGTAGTTGTAGTAATACTATTCTTTTATAAAATCAGTTAACACGGTTAATCATTTCAAAACTCGTTGTGAATTATTCTGTATTTCGATTTCGGTTACTTTACTATTTAATATAATGGTTTATCACATTGCTGCATAATACTTGTATAACAGTATTTATAAAAGCGGTTAATAAGTATAATATTATTTTATATTTTTATAGAGGAGGAGTTTTATGCATAAGAAAACTAAATCAAAGGTTTTCTTAGCACTGACATTGGCAGCCGTCATGTCTTTAATGTCATTTATCTGCCCGGTTAAAGCCATAAAGGAAGATGGCGATAAGTATGAATTTGAGGATGGTGTCCATAGGGGAGCCCAAATTTATACTGATTATATAGGAAAGACCGATGACGGTAGCGTGTTCGACCTTAGCGGTTCAACTTGCAGCTTTTTAGGGCAAAAGGGGACAAGCACTTCAGTAAATGTTGAAGTAGATAAAGCAGGTCTGTATGAGATTATTATTTGCTATGTACAGCCCTATGACAAAAACAAAAAAGTACAGTATCTCAATGTAAACGGTTCCAATCAGGGAGAGGTAAGTTTTCCATACACTCTGAAATGGAGAGAGCTTTCAGCGGGGATTGTTAAGCTTGAAAAGGGGATCAATAACATTGAACTTGAAGCCTATTGGGGATATACTTACTTTGACTATTTGATTGTAAAACCTGCCGATGAAAGCATAACAAATCTTAAAGTTCCTAAAACATTGGTAAATCCTAATGCTACCCAAGAGGCAAAAGCACTTATGTGTTATCTTGTTGATATTTACGGAAAGCATATACTGTCAGGTCAGCAAGAGATCTGCGGATCTCATAATTATGAAGGCTCGGAGGCGGAGTTTACATATATAAAGCAAAAAACCGGGAAAATGCCTGCAGTAAGAGGCTTTGATTTCATGAATTACAGAGGAAACGGTTTAATGTGGGATGATTTGTGTGCTGAGCGGGTTATTGAGTGGTATAACGAAAAAAACGGTATACCTACGGTTTGCTGGCACTGGTTCTCTCCCGGTGACATAGGTAAAAAAGCGGACAGCAGCTTTTATACCGAAAGTACAACCTTTAGTATATCTAAGGCTTTGACTCCGGGGACGGAAGAAAATATTGCTTTGCTTAACGATATTGAGTTTATGGCAGGGAAATTGAAACAGGTTCAGGATGCCGGAGTTCCGATATTGTTCAGACCTCTCCACGAGGCCGAGGGAGGTTGGTTCTGGTGGGGAGCCGAAGGTCCGGAGCCCTGTGTTAAGCTTTACAGGCTTTTGTATGACAAATTTACAAACGAATACGGTCTTAACAACCTTATATGGGTATGGACTTCCTACGATTATGAGACTTCAGCGGCATGGTATCCCGGGGATGATGTGGTGGACATTGTAGGTTACGATAAATACAATGCCAAGGATGGATTGCCGAACGGAAGTGCAATTTCCTCTACATTCTACAATTTAGTTAAACTGACAGGCGGGAAGAAATTGGTTACGATGAGTGAAAATGATACCATACCCCGGGTTTCAAATCTAATAAATGAAAATGCCGGATGGCTTTATTTCTGCCCGTGGTACGGATGGTGGCTGACAGGCGAACAGAACAACCCCGTCGACTGGTTGGTTGAAATGTATCAGAGCGAGTACTGTATAACCCTGGATGAGCTACCGGATCTTAAAACATACCCGACGACGGGCTTTGGAACGACACCGACATCACCGCCTACTTCCGATCCGACACCGACGGAAACACCGAAAATTATGTATGGCGATTTAAACGGTGATGAATCGATAGATTCCTTGGATTTGACATTGATGAAGAGGTATTTGCTGAGAAAGATTGATGAACAGAGTATTTCAAAAGATGCGGCCGATCTGGACGGGGATGGAGAGATAAACTCCCTGGATGTGTCTTTGTTGAAAAGGTATTTGCTGAGGAAGATAACTGTCTTTCCTGTAAATAAAAACTAGATTCTATTATGTTAACACATTTTTAATATAAATTTTTACCTTGGGAGGGAAAGAATATGGTAAAAAAGAACAGATTTATTTCAAAGAGAATAAAAGCTATGATCACAAGCTTTGTTCTCCTTGCTGTGCTGCTTGTTCCTGCTAATACTGCTCTTAATGCTGCAGAGGTTGAGTTTAACTATGCTAAGGCATTGCAGTACTCTATATTTTTCTATGATGCAAACATGTGTGGAACCGGCGTTGATGAAAATAACTTATATGACTGGAGAGGCGACTGCCATGTCTATGATGCGGAGCTGCCCCTCGATTCCGTAAATACCAACATGTCCGATGCTTTTATCAGGAAGAATATTAGCGTGCTTGATCCTGACGGAAACGGAACGGTTGATGTTTCGGGGGGATTTCACGATGCGGGTGACCATGTAAAATTCGGTATGCCCGAAGCCTATTCCGGATCAACACTGGGATGGGGATATTATGAATTTAGAGAGCAATATGAAGCAACAGGACAGGATGATCATATTGAAACCATATTGAGATACTTTAATGATTACTTTATGAGATGTACATTCCGGGATGAAGCAGGAAATGTAGTGGCATTTTGCTATCAGGTGGGTGACGGTGACATTGACCACGCTTATTGGAATGCCCCGGAACTGGATGAAATGTTCAGAAGGGGATGGTTTGCAACAGAAGAATTGCCTTCAACAGACTGTGTATCGGCGGCAGCGGCTTCTCTTGCGGTAAACTACATGAATTTTAAGGATGAAGACCCGGAATATGCACAAAAGAATCTTGATTACGCGAAAGCTTTGTTTGCGTTTGCAGAAAAAAATGAAAAAGAATGTAATGCTGACGGACCAAAGGGCTATTACGGTTCTACAAAATGGGAGGATGACTATTGCTGGGCTGCGGTATGGCTTTATTTAGCAACACAGGATGATCATTATTTGGATGAGGTATTCAAATATTATGATTATTATGCTCCTTCCTGCTGGACTCACTGCTGGAATGATGTCTGGACCGGTACCGCATGTATACTGGCTGAAATAGACGACTTATATGATAAGGACAGTGATGAATTTGAAAACAGGTATAGAAAAGCTGCCAATAAGAGTCCTTATGAAGAAATAAAATTCTGGAATGAAATAAAAAAATTGATTGAGAACTGGATGAACGGTAAAAGTGTTATTATTTCTCCTGGTGGATATGCATTCCTCAACAAATGGGGTTCTGCAAGATATAACACAGCAACTCAGCTTGCAGCCCTTGTATATGACAAGCATCACGGTGATGCTCCGTCACAATACAGTGAATGGGCAAGGTCACAGATGAATTACCTGATGGGTGACAATCCGCTTAACCGCTGCTATATAGTAGGATACAGCGATATTTCCGTTAAATTCCCGCACCATAGGGCAGCATCCGGTTTATCGAAATGCGAGGATCCGGATCCCCACAGGTATGTTTTATATGGAGCATTGGTAGGCGGTCCCGATGAGAATGACCAACATATTGATGTAACCTCGGACTACATTTACAATGAAGTCACAATAGACTACAATGCTGCCTTTGTGGGAGCATGCGCAGGTCTTTACAGGTTTTTCGGAGATCCTTCAATGCAGATTACTCCTGATTTTCCGCCTGCAACCGGTGGAAATAACGATGATGAGACCGGGCGTATCGGATATTGGGTAGAAGCATTTGCTACTGAAATTATACAATCCGATGGGCCAAAAGCAACTGAAGTAACCCTTTATGTGCGTACTGATTTGAGGAAAGCTTCTAAAAAGATTTCGGTAAGATATTATTTTGATGCTACCGGAATGACATCTGTGGAGCCTAATCACATTGAATTGAGACAGCTATATGACCAGACAGCGGTAGAAACCGAATATGCAGCAAAGCTTACAGGTCCGCACCACTACAAAGATAATATTTACTATATTGAGATATCCTGGGATGGATTTGCAATTGCAAATTCACACAAAAAATACCAGTTTGCACTGGGAACATATACATGGGGAAATAGTTGGAATCCTTATGATGACTGGAGTTATCAAGGACTTAAAATTGAAGAAAGCAATTATACCGGAGTACCTGAGAAAGCAGACCATATTTGCGTTTATGACGACGGTGTTCTTGTTGGAGGTATAGAGCCGGACGGAACAACCCCTGCAACTCCAACACCGACAGAATCACAAAATCCGACTCCCACACCTACCGGGCCTGCATTCACTTACGGAGATTTGGACGGTGATGGACAAATAGATTCCTTGGATTTGTCGATTTTGAAGAGATATATTCTCAGAAAACTTAAAAAACTAGGTGTTCCTGAAGAAGCGGCAGATTTAAATAAAGACGGAAGCATAGATTCACTGGATTTGACATTGCTGAGAAGATATATACTCCGAAAAATAAAGGAAATTCCTATTGAGAGCAATTAAATCATTTAAGTAATGGAATGTATAGTAGAAGAATAGTAATTAAGCCCGGGGAACATATCCCTGGGCTTTTGTTAAAAGAGTGTATTATTTCTTAAGTATTCATCTTCGATTGGATAGCATCAGCCAAATCGATTGTTGCATAGAAATACGGTATTATGTATAATTATGCAATAAAATACAAGCATAAGATTGAGAGAAATTATTGTTGAAACACCGCTCAGGTAAGAAAATTTATATGCGATTAAAAATTTTCTTTAAACCGAGGTGTTATAAAAATGAAGGGACTTAGTGGGGTGTTTTCTATAAAAGCAGCGGGAATTCGAGGTCAGGATTTGATTTTAGCTCAACATCTGATAGGTGACGTAACAGAAAATGATTTAATGTATGTTGAATGTTATGTTTCTAAAAATATGGGTATTTTTATTCCCAGTGTCGGCTTTTGTCAATATGCAATTACCCCTGCACATACACATCCGTCATATTCATTTATTTTGTTCTACTCAAAAGAGCAAAGCTTCTTTGAAAATAATATTGATTTACCTGACGAGCATTACCTGGTTGCTACAATTGCTCCCGGTGTACCGCATGAGGAAAAACCTTCCGACAATTTTACAAGATATATAGCGATTTTGATTGATAAGGATTATTTTGAGAGAATATACAAAGAGTACAGCTTGGAAAACCCGAACTATAACAGCGAATGGAAGCAGTTTGCTGTTGGGTATGAAGTAATGCCGTATATTAAAAAGTTCATGTCTGAGTATCAAAATAGATTTACCGGTTATGAAAGCATTCTTGAGCATCTTTCGGGAATAATATGCCATACTTTAATAAGAAGTTTACTTGAAATTCAAAAAGAGAGTGGCTTTGCCACTGAAAGAATTGAAATTGAAAATATTATAGAATACATGCACCAACATTTCGGTGAAAAGATTACGATTAAGAAATTAGCCAAAAGAGCCAGCATGTCCGAATCCCATTTTATAAGAGTTTTTAAGAAAGAAACAGGATTGTCTCCCATGGATTATCTTATTGCTCTTCGGATAGAAAAAGCTAAAAACTTCTTAGGGCAGGTACTAAGAACATAACGGAAATATCATTGTTATGCGGTTTTAACAGTGTATCACACTTCTCTTCGAGCTTTTCAAAAAGTGAAGGAATCAGCCCGTCCAAATATCAAAATATGTATAGAGAAAGCTAGGTTATTACCCATTTATAAAAATACATTTGTAAAAAAGAAAACTCAAGTTTGCTTTTCAAGCATTGAGGCAGCAATATATTAAAAACATTTGCATAAATAATGAAAGATTCTATCAATATATTTCGTATATAATCTTTATAATACTTTTTGCATTGGCTTGAAGCCTGAAAGGGGGACGAGAAGATATGAATAAGAATGAAATTTATGAGCTTATTAACCAAAATCCTGTTTTCTTCTTGGCAACTTGTGACGGAGATCAGCCGAGAGTAAGGGGAATGTTGTTATACAAGGCAGATGAAGAATCGGGCATTGTATTTCATACAGGAATCATGAAGGACTTATATGATCAGGTTATTAAGAATCCTAAAGTTGAACTATGCTTTAATGATTTCAAAAGCGGCACACAGGTACGTGTAAGAGGTGAATTGGAAGTAATCGATGATAATAATCTTAAAGATGAAATTTCCGCTCATCCTACACGGGAGTTCCTTAAACCGTGGAAAGACAGTATGACTCAGCAGGAATTTTATGATTCCTTTGTGGTGTTCAGACTTAGAAACGGTATTGCGGTTACATGGACAATGAAAGATAACTTTGCTCCGAAAATCGAAATAATGCTTTAGTATAGATTAGTAAGTAAAGATTTGAGACTGGCATAAGATGCTTTGTGGTATCTTATGCCATCAATTATCGAAAAATTGACAGTAATTATCTTCCAGTTCCTTTCTGTTATTTCACGATTACTATTGAAGCTATCAATATCGTTATATGCTCTTGAAAACTAAGGGCTATTTATATAAACCTTAATATATTTATTATTAAAGGAAGAATTGTTATGTCAAAGAAAATGGTTAGTATCCTTATTATGGCCTTGGTATTCTCGGTTTTGTTAGTTCCCAATTCATTTGCGACCGGGAACGGGAATACTGTTGAAGGTGGTCCGTCTTCCCTTCCCATAATAGACTATCCCATTCTTTATGGTGATGTAAACCGAGATGGAGTAGTAAACAGTCTGGACTTAGCTTTTATGAATCGTATTATCAATCCCAATGGAGAATGGATGATTACAGATGAGTTTATTACCGAAGCAGATTTGAATGGGGACTGGGATATTAACAGCACAGACTATGATTTGTTAAAGTCGTATATTCTTCGCAAAATAGACAGATTTCCTGTAGAAGATCGGTTAAGAATTGAGTCATAAGTGATGGTTTTATTGAAATAAAAGAGAAGGAGGCTCAATGCCCCCGGAGTTTTTTAGTGGTATCTCACGAAGTGCAATGACCAAATAGTAAAAGGGCTCGATGTACTTGGGCTTTTGATTCTGGCATGAAGGAAAATATATGAAGTAATAAGAGTTAATTCACTTTATAAAGGATTGATTCTTTAAATATGCATAAAGTAGAAACGAAGAAGCGTTTAATATTGAATTTTATTCTATTACTTGATAAAATATATTATAGAAAATATACGGTTTTAAAAACGTAGTTGTTTTACAAGCTTTTTTACATTCAATTCTAGTTCCTTTCTATTATAATCATTGAAACAAACAATATAGTTAGTAGTTGCTTAGTAATCAAGGGTTATTTCACATAAACCTGAGTAAATATATTATTCAAGGGGGAGTTGTTATGGCAAAAAAAGTTGCTTATGTCCTTGTATTAGCGTTAATTTGTTCAATTTTGTTTGTTCCCAACTCATTTGCAGATGGGAATTGGGCAACTTATTATGAGTTGTACCCTGATCCGGTTATCACAAGAGAAGGTGTCATTGTTGATTTGAGGCTTTACAGAGAAATGACGGATGACGAAATTACAAAACCGGGCTATATTTATGCTCTTGAGTATTGGAAGACCGATGATCCTACAAGTGTTCAGCACCAAAATATAAGACAGGATTTTGATAGGAGACAAAGAGTAGTACTGACAAATTTAGAGCCCGATACCGAATATACATACAAGGTTTGGGGACAAATTAATACTACTAATCTTGAAGGTACTCCGGAGACTCTTTCGTTCAAAACTCTTCCATCTACACCTATTCCGGATGATAATTATACCATTATTTATGGGGATGTGAGCGGAGACGGAGAAGTAGACAGTTTGGACTTAAGTTTATTGAAACGTATGATTCTTCGTAAAGGGGGGGACGTCTTTATAGATCGGTTTATTACTGAAGCAGATTTGGATGGAGACGGACAAATTGACAGTTTAGACTGTACTTTGTTAAAGCGTTATATTCTTCGAAAAATAAAAGAATTCCCTGTAGAAGAAAAGGTAATTATTGAAGGAGTAAGTGAAGGCTTTGTTGAAGCAAACAGCCAATTTGCATTTAATATTTTCAAACAAATAAGTAAAGAAGAACAGGGTGAAAATGTGTTTATTTCTCCCTTTGGTATTTCAACCGCATTGTCCATGGTTTATCAGGGAGCCGGGTCCGATACTAAGGATGAAATGGCTAAGGTTTTGGGATATGACGGACTTGAAATTTCAGAGGTCAATAAGAGTTATAAATATTTGTTAAAATACTTTAGCGAGCTTAACCAGGATGTGAAGCTTAAAAACAGCAATTCCATTTGGATCAATTCTTTAATGGGCAATGTTTTTAAAGAAGATTTTATATCTACCAATAAGGATGTATTCAACACATTAGTTGAAACCCGTGACTTTTCGGATGAAAATGTTGTAGATGAAATAAACGGTTGGATTTCCGAGGCTACAGAAGGAAAAATAAACAATATGCTGGGCAAGGTTTCTCCTGATATTTTATCATATATCATCTCAGCGTTATATTTTAACGGAACGTGGAAAGAAGAGTTTGATGCTGAAAAAACATTTAGTACATCCTTTAAAGCTGAAGACGGAAGCACTGAGGATATTATGATGATGAGTAAAACAGGTAAATTGGAATATGGCGAAGGTGACGGATACAAAGCTGTGAGATTGCCTTATGGCGAAAACGGTGAAATGGCTATGTACTGCATTCTTCCTGACGAAGGCACACCAATAGATGATTTTATTCAGAAAATGGATTTGTCTTTGTGGAATGAAATTAAAAGCAATATAGTTGAAAGAGGAAACGTAGTGCTCAATTTACCTCGTTTTAAAATGGAATATGCTATGGGAAATGACGGAAGCATAAAAGAAAGCTTAAAAGCTCTAGGAATGGTTAAGGCTTTCGGAGAGGGTGCAGATTTTTCCGGTATGTCTGACGAAGCAGCCGGTCTTGGTGATGTTTTGCATAAGGCAGTAGTAGAAGTGAATGAAAAGGGAACTGAGGCTGCATCAGTTATAGTAATACCTGTAATTCCAGGTGTCGGAATAAGACCGGTATTTCAGGCAAACAGACCGTTTGTATTTGTAATTGCGGATGAGAAATATGATACGATACTCTTTATGGGTAAACTGTCTAACGGTAATTTAAATAAATGATATCATTTATTAATGATATATCGGATTTTCACCAGAAAGAAACTCCCCTTTGTTACTACAGCAAAGGGGAGTTTCTTTTTGAAGGTATCAATGCTTTATAAGTTCTTCCTTTTTAATGCGTCAATAAAATATTTTGATATATTGTGTATTTCTCCGGAGATTTTGATGCTTTCTTTTGTTGATGCCATTATGTCTTTTTTACGGTCACTTGATTTCTTAAAAGAAAGACAATTAGCTTCAAATAATTTCTGAGCTATTAAAGACAGAGCATCATTTTTCTGGATACTTTCATTTATAAGGTGTTTATACTCGGTTATATCGAAAAACATAATTATCTGACCTACTATGCTGCCTCTTTCCAGTATTGGAATAATATAAACCTGATAGCACACAGGCTTGTCCTGATTTGGCCAAGTAAACTCAAATTCATCGTTAAAGGGTTCTTGCGCTATTGTCTGAAAACGCTCTAAAATCGGTAGATTTTTTTCGTCAATATAAACCTTTTGTCTGAGGTACTCGGTGAATTTAAAAATATTGTTTTTTATGGACGGAGTAAAGCCCGGTAAGAAAGTCTTAAATGCATCGTTTGTATAGTTTATATCATTATTGATGTCCACAACCATAATGGTCTGAGGTATGGCGTCAAGTATACTGGCTACTGCAATCGGCAAAAGGTTAAGAAAACGGTATTTGAAGACAGCTATGAAAAAGATCAATGACGAAAATACAAATCCGGTAGGAGTATAATCACAGCTATGTCTAATTGTTTTTGTTATGTACAAAAAGTTTAAAATAGTTGGGAAAAGAATAGATATGGATAATAAAATATATTGGATTCTATATTTTTTTACACATCTAAATAACTCAATAAAAAGTATAATTATGGAAGCGAACAGGTAAGCATATGAGCATATGGCATGAAGCCAAAAAACAATGCCATAGGTTTTGGTACCGTATGAGTATTCGGTAAAAAACATATTATGCTTGGAATTGGTTAAAATTGCAAAGTTAAATAAAGCAGGACAAAAATATATTAGAAACAAAGACTTCCTAAGATTTTTTATTCTGTTGGTATATAGCAGACAGAAGGTAAGCCAGGCAGCTCCGGTATATATAATTGCAGTGTATTTTAATAATGTTGCATTCCATATATGTTCTTCGTTAACAAGGGTTCTTTCCAGTATTTGACCTACAATCCATATAATCATGAGAGTATGGCAAAAAATGAATGCTTTTAATGCTGCGCTTTTTTTGCCCTTAACAAAAGAAAAAGCAATCATGGATAAAGATAATACAATAGATATAATAGGCAGTAAATATTGAATTATAATAGTCATTATTCTCCCCCCTACTTTTGCAACTCATAAACAAAAGTCTATATATTTATCTTACGATATATTACCGTATATGTAAATATTAACATAGGAAAATGTGCAAATTATGTATAAAAAATAACATAGAATTTGATGAATTTAACTTAATGTGGGTAAAATATTAATATTTGGAATTGAAGAAGTAAGCGGATACTATTTCAATAATGTCTGCGGGGGTTTTAGCTATAAAATCCGGATTGCCGGATAAAAGAAGATCATGGGAATCAAAACCCCATGTGACGGAAATAATCTTGATTTTGGATTTCTTACATGCTTCAATGTCTCTTAGTTCATCGCCAACGTATAATATGTCCTTTTTGTTGAGTTTGTGTTTCTTGATAAAAGAATTAATAACGGTGTGTTTGCCGAAGATATTTTTTGAAGAATAAATATTTTTGAATATATCCAAATCATTGTTTTGCAATACCGCTTTTATTGTATTTTCGGTATTGGAGGATATGATATTTAAGCTATATCCGCTTTTATCCAAAGAATATAATACGTCTTTCATCTTATCGAAGACTTTGACGTTTAATATATGATTTTTAAACTTTTCATTTATCTTGTATGCCAAAAAGGGTATTTTTGATACGGGGATTCCAAGAACCTTGCATTTTTGGGCAATAGATAATGCACTTAAATTCGAGACAACGGAATTATCTATTTTTTTAAAATTATATTCTTCTGCAATTTCATTGTAAATATTAATTCCGATGTCTTTTGAATCAACTATGGTACCGTCAAAATCAAATACAAGTACATTTTCCATAAGCTTTATTACCTCACATTAAATATTGTTATTCTACATATTGTTTGATCTCATTGATATAGTTATTATATCACTAATTATAGAGTTCATTTGAATAATCAAAAGCTTGGGGCTAATGAACCCATTTGCTTTTCGGTAAGTTTACTCCGCCAAATCCAACTCTTTTCTGATTTTTTTTGGAATAGCTTTAACGACTTCATTGTATGAATGATCAATCATCGAAAAAATTACATCATCAGGAACGCTTTTATTTAGGTAAACAGTATTTCTATGGCGTTGCTGTGCCCCAGGACAGTGATAACCTCTGACTATAAAGTTGGGATACTTCTGACGGTATAATTCGGCTAATAATGGTTCGCACTTCAAAGTTATTTTGAAATTATCGGGATGTGTGTATACTTCCGCAAAAATTTTCGCCTTTATTTTAACACATACAGGCTGTTCGCCAAAAGGAAAGTCAAGGTATGCTTCCTTTTTGGAAAGACAGTAATTAATCAGTTGTTCGGGGTTCAACGAATTCACCTCTCATTGATTCGGAAACTTATCGATTTTGTGCAACAGATACCTTTAAAAATTTACTTCATAATTAATATTGGTTTATTAACATTCTGTATAGAATATTGCTAACATAATTGTACTAAACCAGGGATGAACATTCAAGTTAGGGTGATAACTGAGAGGCACGAATACAAGTAAATATTGAAATTATCTTATTCCCGAGTTTGACAGTTGGTTAATGAAATAGGGGCGATAAACGTTGAAATATAAAGGTTTATGCCTGTTATTATATTATGTGTTAATAAATCTATGAGCTCATAGCTTAATAGGATAAAGACTTTGACTATGGATTAAAAGGTTGGGGTGTTGACTTTTCTTAGGCATGCTAGTTACATTCATTTAACTTTATTTGAACATAGGGGTTTTTTAAATTAAAGGATCTTCCGTACAGAGAAACTGAATGAGCGGTATTTGCTTTATTATTTATTCAAGAATCATATGATTCTGTATTCCTGCATCAAAAACCGATGATCAAACAAATAAACAATTCTATAAATAATACATTTCAAACAAAGTAATACCAAAAATGAATAGTCAATTCTTTTTTTAAAAGTCGGATATTATTGGGTTGTGTTTGTACTTTGAACTTTTCGTTCTCAGTGGATATTAATATTGGGATGAGGAAGTGGATTGGAGTGATTTTTTCACATTCTAATGAGTCCAAACGGTATATCCCCAAGGATAATGTTAATTAAGCTTTCGTGAAGGGCATTATTACATTTATTAAATGCATCCGTTTATTGCCCGTAACTTGACATGGAACGGATTAATATAGTAAATTATTATAATAAAAGATCAAATTTTGAGAGGTGGTTAATTAATGGACGAGTATCCTGCGGACATACGATGTAGTAACGCACATTGGATGTTATATAAGATCAAAAGGAAGTGGAAAAGTTGGTTATTACAGAAGGCCATAACGAATCCATATATTTGGGTTTATTATGCTTTTTTTATATAACCGATTTTTCATTTGGAGGATGATTATAATTGTATATTGAACTTTTGATTTTAATACTTCTAATAGTGCTGAACGGATTTTTTGCAGCTTCTGAAATTGCTTTAATATCATTGAACGATAATAAGCTCAGGTTTATGAGCAATGATAGAAATAAAAAAAAGATTGAGTTGTTGAAAAAACTTTTATCTGAACCCGGACGGTTCTTAGCAACCATTCAAATCGGTATAACCCTTGGTTCAATGCTGTCAAGTGCCTTTGCGTCAGAGAGTTTTTCCGATAGGCTGGTTGGTCTTATAAAGCTTACGGGAATACCCGTTCCTGATGCGGTATTAAAGAGTATATCCGTGATTGTTATATCCATGATTCTTTCCTATTTTTCATTGGTTATAGGTGAATTGGTGCCAAAAAGGATTGCAATGAAAAAAGAAGAAGATATTTCTTTATTTGCAGTTAGACCGTTGTATATCCTTTCTGTTGCCACATTACCCGTTGTAAAGTTTTTAAATGCATCAACCAATGTTATAGTAAGATTGTTCGGTATAGACCCCAATCAGGATGAGGAGGAAGTCACGGAGGAAGAGATCCGTATGATGGTGGACGTGGGTGAAGAGAAAGGCGCAATACAGGAAAATGAGAAGGAAATGATCAACAACATTTTTGATTTTGACAACAAGACTGCCATGGACATTATGACCCATAGGACCGACATTGTGGCTCTTCCGATTGACGCAGGACTTAAAGAAGTGATTAACGTTATAAATGAAGAAAAGTATACAAGAATTCCTGTTTATGAAGGCAGTATTGACAATATTATAGGGATACTTCATGCAAAGGATATTATTAAATTTATAGACTGCGACCAAAGCAGAGAGGATTTTGATTTAAGAAAATTAATAAGGAATCCGTATAATGTGCCGTGGTCAAAAAGAACGGACGAACTTTTCAGCGAATTACAAAAAAGCAAAAACCATATGGCTATTATTATTGACGAGTATGGTGGAACAGCAGGAATTGTAACCATGGAAGACCTTGTGGAGGAAATAGTGGGAAATATACTTGACGAATATGACGAAGAAGAAAAGGAACTAGAGAAACTGGATGATAATACATACATTGCCAGTGGTTCTGTGGGTCTTGATGTTGTCAAAGACCAATTTGATGCTCCTTTGCCTATAGAAGAATATGATACTCTAAGTGGTTTTGTTATAAGTCAGTTGGGTAGGATACCGGAACATGAGGAGAAACCTGAAATAGAATTTAGCGGACTTATTTTCAAGGTTATGGAAATAAGTGGAAAGAAGATAGAAAAAATTAAGATTTGTAAAGCGGCCAATTAGACGTTTTCCCTTAATATATCAATTGGTAAAAAAATTAAAAAAACCTCCTTGACCTTTACGCAACGTAAAGGTGTAAGATGGAATTGTGAGGAGGCGAAAACATGGAGTATACGGTTAAAAAGCTGGCAGCTCTGGCAGGAATCAGTGCCCGTACCTTAAGATATTATGATGAACTTGGTCTTTTAAAGCCGGCGAGAATAAGTTCATCCGGATATAGGATTTACGGTCAGAAAGAGGTGGACACACTGCAGCAGATATTGTTTTACAGGGAATTGGGTGTGGAGTTGGAACGCATCAAAGAAATTATAACATCACCCGAGTTTGACATGACCTCTGCACTGATTGAGCACCGTGAGAAACTCCTTGCAAAAAGAAAACAATTGGATATATTAATCGCAAATGTTGAAAGAACCATAGCATTTGCAGAAGGGAGAACGCAAATGAGTGATAAGGAAAAGTTTGAAGGCTTTAAGCAAAATATGATTGACGAGAATGAGAAAAAGTACGGTGAAGAAATCCGGAAAAAATATGGAGACGAAAAGGTTGATCAATCCTACCGTCAGTTTAAAAACATGACGAAAGAAGAGTTTAATAAGTGGCAGGAGTTGGAGAAACAGATAAAGGAGACCCTTAAAGAGGCTTTTTTAACGGGTGATCCTTCCGGAGAGCTTGCCCAAAAAGCTGCCGATTTGCACAAACAATGGATAAGCTGCTCCTGGGGGAGCTACAGCAAAGAAGCTCATGCAGGGCTTGCCCAAATGTATGTTGCCGATGAGAGATTTAGGGAATATTATGATAAAGAACAGCCGGGGTTGGCTGAATTTCTCAGGGATGCCATTCTTATTTACACAGGCATGAAAGAAAAATAAATATCGTTGATATTGATAAAGCCATAGAGATGGAGAAAAATATGGAAAATACTTTGGAAATATTTTTCTCCATCTTTTTTATTATTAATTTCATGCAGTTTTCTCCCTCACAAAAACCAAAATTTCAAAAAGAGTTGTTGATATTTTAATGAATTTGTGTTAGGATGTTAGTGAAAAAATTAACTAATTCATCATATTACATAATACCGATTATTATTTTATTTTATTATGTATTGCTAAACAGCATTTGTATGTTTATGAATAGATATTTTATTAAAAAATTGGAGGGAGAATTCTGATGACAGTAAACAAAAAATTGCAAGCTTGGGTAGATGAAGTTGCAAAAATGTGTGAGCCTGACGAAATTTATTGGTGTGACGGCTCAGAAGAAGAAAATCAACGTCTTTTAAACAAATTGGTTGAATCCGGTTCTGCTACGCCTTTAAATCCGGAAAAACGTCCTGGTTGTTACTTGTTCCGCAGCCATCCGTCGGATGTTGCCCGTGTTGAGGACAGAACTTTTATTGCATCCAAGACTCAGGAAGATGCCGGACCTACCAACAACTGGATTGATCCGGTAGAGCTGAAAAAGACAATGACAGATTTGTACAAGGGCTGCATGAAGGGCAGAACCATGTATGTTATTCCGTTTTCCATGGGACCGATCGGTTCACCTATTTCCAAGATAGGTGTTGAAATAACTGACAGTCCTTATGTTGTTGTAAACATGCGTATAATGACCCGTATAGGAAGCAAGGTTCTTGAAGCTTTGGGTGAAGATGGTGAGTTTATACCATGTCTGCATTCAGTAGGTGCTCCGTTGGAGAAAGGTCAAGAAGATGTATCATGGCCTTGCGCACCGATGGAGAAAAAGTATATCAGCCATTTCCCTGAAGAAAAGACTATTTGGTCTTACGGTTCCGGATATGGCGGAAATGCTCTTTTAGGTAAAAAGTGTTTTGCTCTTCGTATTGCATCCGTGTTGGCAAGGGAAGAGGGATGGTTGGCTGAGCATATGCTCATTCTTCGCATCACCGATCCTAACGGTAATAAGACATATATTACAGGTGCTTTCCCAAGTGCTTGCGGAAAAACTAATCTGGCTATGCTTATTCCTACCATACCGGGATGGAAGGTTGAAACTATCGGTGATGACATTGCGTGGATGAAGTTCGGTAAAGACGGACGTTTGTACGCTATCAACCCAGAGGCAGGATTCTTTGGAGTTGCACCGGGTACTTCTATGGATTCCAACCCTAATGCAATGAATACGATTAAAAAGAATACAATATTTACTAACGTAGCATTGACTGATGATGGTGATGTTTGGTGGGAAGGTATCGGAACTAAAGCACCGGATCACTTAATTGACTGGAAAGGCAATGACTGGGCACCGGGATCAGAAACTCCTGCAGCTCATCCTAACGGACGTTTTACAGCACCTGCAAGTCAGTGTCCTGCAATTGCTCCTGAGTGGGAAGACCCGCAAGGTGTGCCCATTTCCGCAATCTTGATTGGAGGACGTCGTCCCAGTACTATTCCATTGGTTCACGAAAGTTTTGACTGGAACCATGGTGTGTTCATGGGTTCAATAATGGGTTCTGAAATTACTGCAGCAACAATTTCAAATAAAATCGGTCAGGTTCGCCGTGACCCGTTTGCTATGCTTCCTTTCATAGGCTACAATGTGAATGATTATTTGCAGCACTGGCTCGATATGGGTAAGAAGACCGATGAAAGCAAGTTGCCGAAGATATTCTATGTAAACTGGTTCCGCAAGAGCAGTGATGGAAAATTCTTGTGGCCTGGATTCGGCGAAAACAGCCGTGTTCTCAAATGGATTGTTGAAAGAGTTTCCGGAGCAGGAAAAGCTGTTAAGACACCTATCGGTTACATGCCTACACTTGATGCTATCGATACCGAAGGTCTTGATGTAAGCAAGGAGGATATGGAAGAACTCCTTAAAGTCGATAAAGAACTATGGCTGAATGAGGTTGAGTCCATTAAAGAGCATTATGCTCAATTCGGCGAAAAGCTTCCGAAAGAATTGAGAGCACAGCTTGAAGCTCTTGAAAAACGTTTGAAAGAGGCATAAAAAGAACTTAAGGATAAATATAAATATAGTAAATGAAAATATAATAGGCGAGAGGAGATAATACTCCTTTCGCCTTTTTCGTAAGACGGTATTGCTTTTATCAAACCTACCGTAAAAGAATATAAAAAAGCCGAAGCAAAAGCTTCGGCTGTTAGTAAGATTATAATAATATATTTTTATTATAAGGAAAAGGGTGTAATGATATCTTTTGGTCCGAATTATCATAGTAGAGTTTCTGTTTTAAGTTTGTACATAGATACAAAGATTATTACAAAGTGTAGAATGAAGATTGTGTAGAACGTAAAATGCAAATTATTGTTTTGTCCGGTTTACTTGTTAATTTTGTTGTACTGCTTTATATTAAGTATGTTTATTTTTCTATAGTCGGTGTATCTTATGCATCACACCCAATAGTTTTCTTTTCTGTCTACAATCTTATTATTGCAAATGTGAGGAATTAAAACAATATACAAAATAAACAAAAAATTGAGAAACCAAAGACGAATTTTTGATCAATAAGATAATAACACAACAACTAGCTTACGTTACATAATCAGGTTATTTTTAATCTTTTTTACTATTTGAAACATCATCTTGGAAATAATATCCTAAAACATATTATTTATAAGTATTTCCCACAAATATATAAAAATTAATTGGAGCCATAGCAATGAGAAGTTTACATAAAATATACGGATTAATAAAATAAGAACAGGGTTATCCACAGGTAGAATAAGCCTATAATAGTTATTCACAATATTGTCCACATTATCCACAGAATTTATGTGCACAAAACAGGTGTTTTGTGGGGGAATTGTGGGATAATTGTGGAAAATATTCGAATATAGTATCTGTACCTATTATAAAGCTTTTTCAAAGCTTTCGCGAGAAAATTAATCCACAAATTTGCTTGTTTTTATGATGTTAATTTATTAGATGCTTGTAAATTGTGCTTTTTAGTATGTGGATAATTTCAATTCTTAATTAAAGGAGAGGGGTTCAATTGGTATGATAAAACAAAATAGGACCGGTTACAGAAGGAATATTTTACTTGATGTCGAATTAATATAATATAAAGTTATCCCCATGACGAGTTGTGAAGTGCCTGGGAATTTTTTATTCGTTAATTTAATTAATGAAAAATTGGAGGTGTGGATACTTTCTGAGATTTTCAGGCATAGGCATGTTTTGCCCGGTAAGTTTTGGGGTATAATATTATTGAAAAGAAAGGCAGGTATTGCAGGTGAGGTTTCTTAGGCAATATTTGTCGTTGACTGAAAGGGGCTGTGACTTATATGAAATTCATTGTTAGCGGAAAAAACATCGTTGTGACTGATGCTTTGAGAGAAAGGGCTATTAAGAAGGTTGGCAAGCTTGACAAATATTTTCAGGGCGATGCTGAGGCTCAAATAACCATGAGCGTGCAAAAGAACCGACATATAGTTGAGGTTACAATCCTTTTTGACGGAGGATTGCTTAGGGCTGAAGAGGATAACCAGGATATGTACGCTTCTATTGACAAGGTTGTGGACAGTCTTGAAAGGCAGATAAGAAGAAATAAGACCAAGCTGGAAAAGAAATTCCATGGAAAGGGTCTTAAGCTTGAAGATGTGAATTTTGAAGAAAAAGATGTTGATGAAGAGCATAATTTTAAAATTGTAAAGACAAAGAGGTTTGCAATAAAGCCAATGACTGTCGAAGAAGCTGTTTTACAAATGAATTTGCTCGGACATGAATTCTTTATGTTTTCAAATGCCGAGACTCAGGAAGCAAACGTTGTTTACAGGAGAAAGGACGGGAATTACGGTTTAATCGAACCTGAGTTTTAATTTTGGATTCTGAGCGTTAATTATATATTTGATATCGAAGTTATTTTCTACTATAATTAAAATGCCGAGACTTTAGTCTCGGCATTTTAATTGAGGAATTTCAGGTAATAGGATTTTACCCGGTGGAAGGGCAAAACGGAAAAGAAAAGATTACTTAAAAATAGATAGTTTGGAGAGGAAGGTATTAATGGATTTACTGGAAGGTTTGAATAAAGAACAGAGGGAAGCCGTATTGCATGGAGACGGACCGCTTCTTATTTTGGCAGGTGCAGGCAGCGGAAAAACAAGGGTTCTGACCCACAGAATTGCATACCTGATCCAGGAGAAAAATGTACATCCGGCAAGTATTCTGGCAATAACCTTTACCAACAAGGCGGCAAAGGAGATGAGGGAAAGGATAGACAGGCTTGTCGGCAATAACAGTGACTATATATGGGTCAGCACCTTTCATTCCATGTGCGTGAGAATGCTTAGAAGGGATATAGACAAGATCGATTATGATAAGAGCTTTGTTATATTTGATTATTCGGACCAGCAGACCGTTATAAAGGACTGCCTTAAAGAGCTTAACCTCAATGACAAGAACTACCCTCCCAAGTCGATGCTTGAAATGATAGGACGGGCAAAGGATGAACTTATAACTCCTGAAATATACTCAAAAATGTATGCCCAGGATTTCAGAATGAGTAATGTTGCCAAGATTTACGAGCTCTATCAAAAGAAGCTCAAGCAGAATAATGCGCTGGATTTTGATGATATTATAATGCTTACAATTAAGCTTTTGCTGGACAACCCCCAGGTTGCAGAATACTATCAGAGAAAGTTCAGGTATATATTGGTGGACGAGTATCAGGACACCAATACTGCCCAATATTCGCTCATAAGTATTCTGGCACAGGGATACAGAAATCTTTGCGTTGTGGGAGATGATGACCAGTCCATTTACGGATGGAGGGGTGCGAACATTAGAAATATTTTAGACTTTGAAAAGGAGTTTAAGGATGCAAAGGTAATAAAACTGGAGCAAAACTACCGTTCAACCCAGACAATTCTTGATGCCGCCAACCATGTTATAAAAAATAATATAGGCCGTAAAAACAAAAGGCTGTGGACCGATAAGGAAGGCGGCGAAAAAATTAAATATCTTGAGTGCTCCAACGAGCATGAGGAGGCCTATTTTGTTGCTAATGAGATAAAGAGAATCAAGGCGGAGAAAAACCGGTCATATAAAGATTTTGCGATATTGTACCGGGTTAATGCCATGTCCCGTGTTATAGAAGAAATGTTTATGAGGGAAGGTATTAGCTATAAGATATTCGGTGGACTTAAATTCTATGACAGAAAAGAAATAAAGGATGTTCTTGCCTACCTTCGCGTTATTCAGAATCCTGCAGACAATATAAGTCTTAAGAGAATTATCAACGAACCCAAAAGAGGGATTGGAAATGTTACTATAGAAACTGCGGAGCAATTGGCCAACAAAAGAGGGGTAAGCATATTTACAATAATTTCGTCAGCCCAGGACATTCCTGAGCTTAGCCGGGCTTGGGCAAAACTGGAGAAGTTCGTATCTTTGATAAACAGCTTTCGGGTTCAAAGTCAAACAATGACGGCTTCAGAAATGATTGTCGAGGTAATCGAAAGAACCGGAATTTTAAGCGCCTATGAGCAAGAAGACACTATAGAGGCGCAGACCAGAATAGAAAACATTCAGGAATTGATATCCGTTGCCATGGAATTTGAAAGCGAAAGCGAGGAGAAGAGTCTTACGGATTTTCTGGCCCATGTATCTTTGGTTTCGGATATTGATACCATGGATGAGGACAGTGATTACGTAACATTGATGACCCTTCACAGTGCAAAAGGGCTTGAGTTTCCCGTTGTGTTTATGGTGGGTATGGAAGAAGGAATTTTCCCTGGATACAGGTCAATGACCAGCGAAACGGAGCTTGAAGAAGAAAGAAGGCTTTGCTATGTGGGTATAACCAGGGCTATGGAGTCTCTTTACATGACAAGCACCTTTAGCCGTACATTGTTTGGAAATACTACTTTTAATAGGGTTTCAAGGTTTATGAAAGAAATTCCTGAGGAATATTTTGAAGGCAGCTCAAATGCAAGTGAGGAAAAGACAATATATAACAGACCGGTAATGGGACAAAAACCTGAAAGTAAAAAGACGGCCTCCGGTGGAGGATTTGATCCGTCGTTAAGCTTTAATGCGGGGAGCTTTAAGACACCTCAAAATAAGACTCGGACACAAGAGTTCAATGTGGGAGATCAGGTAAGGCACAAGATGTTCGGTGAGGGGATCATAACCCGCAAGGAAAAGGATGGAGATGACTTTGTACTTGAGATACATTTTAAAGGAAAGGGAATGAAAAGACTGATGGCTGGTTATGCTAAGCTGGATAAGATAAATTAATTCAATTTTTTCATTTCACTCGAAACCGATTTAAATATATCTATGTCTAATATGTTAGAAAAGAAAATGAATAATAAAATAGTACAGATTAATTATTGGAAAATGAGGAGGTTTCGGAAATGAAAAAACTAATGGCATTTTTACTGGCAATCAGCTTAATAGCGGTGAGCTTGCCTGTGATGGTATTTGCCGGTAATGATGGGCTTGACAAGCCCCAACAAAAAGGAAAGTTTTCTGATACTGCGGGGCATTGGGCGGAAAATGTAATTGAAAAAATGGCTGACAGCGGAATTATTCGCGGTGTTGGAAACGGAAAGTTTTTACCTGATGTTCAGATGAAACGGTCGGAGTTTGTTGTTGCATTGCACAAAGCTGCAGAAATACAAATATATTACATAAAAGCTCCGAACATTAATGAGTTTTTTGACGATGCAAATAACGAAGATTGGTTCGCTTCATCGCTTTACGACCTTGCTTCATTAAAGATTGTTGACGATGAAGACAGAGAGTTTAGACCCAATGATTTCATAACCCGTGAGGAAATGGTTCATTATTTGATGAATGCTTACAGGTATAAGCTTAATATTGAGAATTTTGATGAGGATGATGATGCCTTTGAGGATTTTTCCGATTGGAAAAATGTCAAGCAAAGATATAAAAAATCGGTAAAGCGTGCTTACAAGTTGGGCTTCATAAAGGGTAGAGGCAACAGGATGTTTGTCCCCGAAGGTTTTACTACAAGAGCGGAAGCATTGATAGTATTGGATAAACTCATGGAGGCTTTTAAAGATGCATTGAAGGATGTAGTGGAACAACCTGTAGAGGCTGTTAAGGTGGAGCCTTCGTTTGTAAAAGTTGAAGACGGATATGAAATGAGGCTCACAATTTCCAACAACAGCAAAAAGGATATAGTAATAAACCATAACTCCGGACAAAAATATGATTTTATGTTGCTGGACGATAAAAAAGAAGAGCTATACAGATGGTCGCAAGACATGGCATTTATCTTGCCCCTTATCGATACAACCATAGAAGCAGGTAAAACCGTGGAGTTCACACAAAAAATAGATTTTAAAACCTATGAATCTATAGAAGATAAGGTATATTATTTCAAGGCTTTGATTGTGGGAGACAGCAAAGACTTTAAAATCAACAAGGACGGGTATTATTTATCTTTGAAAGAAAAGAAAGAAAACAGTCTTTTAGTTGAGCCGGAATATGAAAAGAGCAAAAATACTTTTACAATGAAGCTAAAGCTCCAAAATACATCCGATAAGGATATAACAATCAACCATACATCATCGCAAAAGTTTGATTTTAAATTATTGGATAAAAATAAGGAAATTCTCTATACCTGGTCCGCCGACAAATTATTTATGGCAATGCTGACCGAGACGGTGATAGGTGCGGGAAAGACAGTGGAATTTGAAGAAGAGCTTGACATGGAAAACTATAAAGACGTTATTGGAAAGGCAAAGTATTTGAAAGCTTACGTCGTTGGTACAAGTGAGGATTGTGATATAGAAAAAGACGGATACGAGATTGAGATAACAGAGAGTAAGGAAAACAGTCTTTTAGTTGAGCCGGAATATGAAAAGAGCAAAAATACTTTTACAATGAAGCTAAAGCTCCAAAATACGTCCGATAAGGATATAACAATCAATCATACATCATCGCAAAAGTTTGATTTCAAACTATTGGATAAAAATAAGGAAATTCTCTATACCTGGTCCGCCGACAAATTATTTATGGCAATGCTGACCGAGACGGTGATAGGTGCGGGAAAGACAGTGGAATTCGAAGAAGAGCTTGACATGGAAAGCTATAAAGATATTATTGGAAAGGCAAAGTATTTGAAGGCTTACATCGTTGGTACAAGTGAGGATTGTGAGCTAGAAAAAGACGGATACGAGGTAGAGATAAAATAGAAGATATTTAGGATTTTCATAAGAAGTTTTGATTAAGGCTGTGCTGGGGCTACTTCCGGTACAGCCCTAATTGATTTTAGGGAAGAGGTTGTTTTTTGGTATTTTCCCAAGCCAAAAATTTGATATAATATATTCAAAAATAATAAAAAGAGGTTTTAAAATGTTTTTTAACCGTGCAATATTTCCGGCTGTAATAACGGGCATTATGTTTTTTATTATAGGTGACACTGTCTCACCTCATTTTTTGATTGACAAATTAATCCCAATGAATTATAATAACTTTAATTCATTAATTTATAACTTTAGCACGATGAAGCGATAAAGTGAGGTGTTTAAATTGGCAGAGTGGAAGATATATACTCCTGAAGGTGTTCAGGATATACTGCAAAATGAGTGTTTCTTTAAGAAAAACTTAGAGGATCGGATCAGAAAAGTGTTTCGTTCCAGCGGTTATTATGAGGTAGAGACTCCCATTGTAGAGTTTTATGATGTATTTTCTACCGAAGAGAATATAATTCCCCAGGAAACCATGTTTAAATTTTTTGACCAGCAAGGAAGAATTCTGGTTTTGAGGCCGGATATAACAATACCTATTGCCAGGGTTGCGGCTACCAAGCTTAAAGATGCGGCTTATCCCTTGAGAATCTCCTATATAGGCAATGCCTTTAAATATAACGAGCTTGGCGGAGGAAAGCAAAAGGAGTTCACGCAAGCCGGTGTTGAGATTATCGGAGTAAACACTCCGGAGGCCGATGCCGGGGTTATAGCTATGGCGATTGATGCTGTAAAGGCTACAGGGCTTGAAAATTTCCAGATTGATATCGGGCAGGTGGAATTTTTCAAAGGGCTGATGGAGGAAACCGGCCTTTCGGCAGAAGAGACGGAGAAGATGAGGGTGCTTATCGACCGAAAAGACTTTTTGGGAATTGAGGAATTGGTTAAAGAACACAATATCAGGGATGACCTTAAAGAACTGATATTGGACCTTCCTAAATTATTCGGCTCAACAGATGTTATTGACAGGGTGGAAAAGTATCCTATAAATGAGCGTTCAATTAAAGCATTGAACAACTTAAGGAGTATTATTAACATATTGGACGATTACGGTCTTTCCAAATATGTTTCGGTGGATTTGGGTATGGTGCAAAGTCTCAATTACTATTCCGGTACTATCTTCAGGGGATTTACCTATGGAGTGGGTTTCCCGATATTAAGCGGCGGAAGATATGACCGGCTGGTGGAGAAATTCGGAAAGAGCAGTCCTGCCACAGGCTTTTCCATGGGAATCAATATGGTGATGATGGCCCTTGACAGGCAGAAAATTGAATTTGAAAAACCCAGGGTTGATACTCTTGTTTGCTGTAGTGAAGAGGGAAGGAAGACAGCTTTTAGAATATGTGAAACCTTAAGGAAACAGGGACTTGTCGTGGAAATGGATATAAACGGCGGAGACTTTGAAGCAGCCAGAAATTATGCGGGTTTAAAAGGAATAGGAGGCATATTGAAGGTTCTTGATGATGAAAACATAGAGGTCCATAACCTTGAAAAGGGTGAGGTCTCAAAAGTGACCATAAGTGAGCTTTTAAAGGCATGAGTTAAGGAGGGTAGGAAATGAGATATTTGACGATAGCCCTTTCAAAGGGAAGACTTACCGATATGTCGGTGGAACTGTTTGAGGCCATAGGGATCGATTGTACGGAACTTAAAAGTTCATCCCGGAAGCTTATTTTAACTGACGAGAAAAATAAAATCAAATTCTTTCTTGCAAAACCCAGCGATGTGCCCACATATGTGGAATATGGGGCTGCGGATATAGGTATTGTGGGTAAGGATACACTATTAGAGGAAGGCAGGCATCTTTACGAGGTTTTGAACCTTGGTTTTGCTGCCTGCAGGATGGTTGTAGCCGGGCCGGCGGAGCTAATGGGGAAGCTTGACCAGCTTACCAACAAAAGAGTGGCAACAAAATATCCGAGGATCGCAAGGGAGTACTTTGAACATAAACGTAAGGAATCCATTGAAGTCATCAAGCTCAATGGCTCCATTGAGCTGGCACCTTTGGTGGGACTTTCAGAGGTAATAGTTGACCTGGTGGAAAGCGGCAGAACTTTAAAGGAAAACGGCCTTGTTGTCCTGGATACCATAGCGGATATAAGTGCAAGAATGGTTGTAAACAGGGTGAGCATGAAGATGGAGAGTGAGCGTATAAACTCCATAATTGAAAAACTGAGAAAAGAGTTGGAAAAGAGGTGTGAGGCTTGATAAAGGTTATCGATTTGAGAAACGGGAAAGACAGCGGTTTATTTGAAAGCCTTGCGTCAAGAAGTCAGATGGAGCACGGTGATGTATTAAGGCGTGTGGAGGATATAGTAAACAATGTAAGGCAGAATAAAGATATGGCGGTTTTGGAATACACTGCCATGTTTGATAAAGTAGAGCTTTCATCTGAAAGTCTTAAAGTTTCGGAAGATGAAATAAAAGAAGCTTACTCAAAAGTTGACTCAAGACTGGTGGAAGTGATTAAAAAGTCCAGGGACAGTATAAAAAGCTTTCATGAAAAGCAGAAGGAAAAGTCATGGTTTGTTTCCGAAGAGGATGGTGTAATCCTAGGGCAGATGTATACGCCTTTGGAGATAGTAGGGGTTTATGTGCCCGGAGGAACTGCGGCTTATCCTTCGTCGGTTCTTATGAATATAATGCCTGCAAAGGTAGCGGGAGTTAAAAAGATAGTAATGACTACCCCTCCCGGAAAGGACGGAAAAGTGAACCCTGCCATACTGGTGGCTGCCAATGAAGCCGGTGCCGATGAAATATATAAAGTGGGCGGAGCTCAGGCTATAGCCGCACTAGCTTTCGGTACCGAAACCATTCCCAAAGTCGATAAGATTGTGGGACCGGGTAACATATATGTGGCGATGGCAAAAAGGACGGTATACGGTTACTGTGACATTGATATGATTGCGGGTCCCAGTGAAATTATGGTGGTTGCAGATGAAACTGCAAATCCAAGGTTTGTGGCGGCAGATCTTCTGTCCCAGGCCGAGCATGATGTGCTGGCTTCGTCCATATTGGTTACTACATCGGAAAGGGTTGTCAAAGAGGTAGAAAAAGAGCTGGAAATTCAGCTTGAGGCTTTGGACAGAAAAGAAATAGCCCGAAAGTCTATTGAGGATTACGGTGCTATTGTTATTGTAGAAAGCATTAATGATGCTGCAGAGGTGGTAAACAGAATTGCTCCCGAGCATCTGGAGCTCTGTATTGAAGAACCCTTTGGTGCCTTGGGGTCTATACGGAATGCGGGGGCGATATTTCTGGGAAGTTATTCCTCGGAGCCTTTGGGGGATTATTTTGCAGGTCCGAATCATGTACTTCCCACTAGCGGTACAGCCAGGTTTTTCTCTCCCTTGAACTTATCGGACTTTATGAAGAAGAGCAGCATTATTTCCTATTCAAAGGAAGCACTGCGTAAGGTTAAGGACGATGTAATATTGTTTGCCGAGTCGGAAGGCTTGGGGGCACATGCAAACGCCATCAGGGTAAGGTTTGAGAAAGAGTAGAGAAAAGGGTCAAGAGAATTTAGCCCAGATGGGAGAAGGTGCATGTTAAATGATAAACGAATTGGTGAGGCCGGAGATTCGAAAGCTTACTCCTTATGTTTCCCATGAGGTACCCTACAGGGTGAAGCTTGATGCTAATGAAAGCCCCTTTGAACTTCCTCAAAAAATAAGAGAGAAGCTGGCCGGTTATTTTACGAAGGGGCCAGGCTTGAATTTGTATCCCGACAATGAATCGGTTAATCTCAGAAGGACGCTTGCAGGTTACTGGAATGTTGACCATGACGCTATTGTAGTGGGGGCCGGATCCAACCAGCTTATTCAGCTTATAATAACGGTGTTTGTCGGAAAAGGTGACAGGGTGGTTATTCCCTGTCCTACGTTTTCGATGTACAAGATAAATACCATAATAGCCGGAGGTATACCGGTGGAGGTTCCTCTTATAAAAGAGAAGGATTTTGACCTTGATGTGGATGCTTTTATAGACGCCGTAAACAAAGAAGGGGCCAAGGTGGCGTTTTTGTGTAACCCAAACAACCCTACGGGAGGGTTGATTTCTATAGAGGATATTGAAAAAGCTGCTTCAAAGTGTACCGGCTCAATAATTGTTGTTGATGAGGCCTATGCCGAGTTTTGCGAACAGAGCGCAATACCATTAATAGAAAAATACGAAAACCTTGTGGTGCTGAGAACTTTTTCAAAGGCTTACCTTCTTGCGGGAGCGAGATGTGGCTATTCAATAAGCAATATTGCTGTTTCCGGGGAAATAAACAAGATCCGTCCGACATTCAACTTAAGCTCGCTGACCCAGCTTATAGCAAAGATGGTGTTTGAGGATCGTGAAGAAGTTGAGAAAATGATCCTGTATTTGAAGGATCAGAGAGAGTATCTTGCCGGGAAGCTAAAAAGTTTAAAGGGTGTATATGTTTATCCTTCGTGGGCAAATTACATACTGATAAGGGTTTGCGGGGCAAAGGAAATTGCTCGCAAGCTCTATGAAAAAGGAGTGCTTGTAAGAAGCTTTTTCGATGATCCCGTGCTTTCAGACTGTATCAGAATAAGTGTGGGCACAAAAGAGCAGAACGATATTTTTCTTGAGGAATTTATAAGTATTATGAAATATTAAAATGAAAGAAATCTTTTCGAACAGAAGATTTTTCTTTTGACTTAGGTGTTATAAAAGGACACTAATTTTTATAAACTTATTGTTGCGATTTTTTATAGAAATGGTAGAATAAAAATAGTTTACGTGTTAATTAAAGGCAAGGTTGATTACATACTTCGGAGGCATTTTGATGAATAGAAAGTCTGAAATTAAAAGGAAAACCAATGAAACCGATATAAGCCTCAGCATGAATATTGACGGTACGGGAAAAGGTGATATAAACACCGGAGTAGGCTTTTTTGACCATATGCTTAGTCTTTTCGCCAGACATGGCCTCTTTGACCTAAAGGTCATGGCAAAAGGGGATTTGGATGTGGATGCCCATCACACTGTTGAGGATGTGGGAATTGTATTGGGCCAGGCAATAAAGGAGGCCTTGGGAGATAAGAAGTCCATAAAAAGATACGGTTCTTCTTTTGTTCCCATGGATGAAGCCTTGGCATTGGTAGCCCTTGACCTAAGCGGCCGACCGTACTTGGTGTTTGATGCAAGGTTTGAAAATCAAAAACTCGGCAATATGGACACCGAGCTTGTGGAGGAGTTTTTCAGGGCGGTAGCAAATAATGCCGGTATAAACCTACATATAAAAGTCTTTTACGGCAGCAATACCCACCATATTATAGAGGCTATATTCAAGGCTTTTGGCAGAGCGCTGGATGAAGCATCGGGGATAGACAACAGAATTGAAGGCGTTATGTCCACTAAAGGAATGCTTGAAAAATAGGGTGTTTTAATACACGTATTCTATAGAAATTTATCAAGAGAGGTGCTAAATGATGTTAATTGGAGATACTGATTTTATAAATCTCCCTTTGCATATTAAAGGTAAGGTAAGAAATGTATATGATTTGGGAGATAAACTCTTAATAGTCGTTACCGACAGAATATCTGCCTTTGATGTGGTGTTTCCGAACCTTATACCCAATAAAGGAAAGGTTTTGAACAGCATTTCAAAGTTTTGGTTTGACTATACCAAAGACATTATCGACAACCATGTTATTACCACTGATGTAAGTGAGTATCCGGAAGGACTTTCTCAATTTAAAGAAGAGCTTTCGGGGAGATCCATGCTTGTAAAGAAAATCGAAATGGTAGAAGCGGAGTGTATTGTGAGAGGTTATCTTGAGGGCTCCGGACTCAAGGATTATAGAAATACCGGAAGCATATGCGGGATAAAACTTCCGGAGGGCTTAAGACAGGCAGACAAACTGCCGGAACCTATCTTTACGCCTTCAACAAAGGCGAAAGAGGGACACGATCAGAACGTTTCCTTTGAAGAGCTTTGCAATGTTATAGGCACGGAGCTTGCTCAGAAGTTAAAAGAGACCAGTATTAAGCTTTACGAGAAGGCAAGCCGCTATGCTGAAAGCAAGGGAATTATTCTTGCGGATACAAAATTTGAGTTTGGAATTTTAGACGGCAAGCTGATAGTGGGAGATGAAATGTTTACACCGGATTCTTCAAGGTTCTGGGATATGAAGGATTATGAACCCGGCAGGGCTCAAAAGAGTTTTGACAAACAGTTCTTAAGAGATTATCTTGAGACCATTGACTGGGACAAACAACCGCCGGCACCAACCCTTCCCGACGATGTTGTAAAGAATACGGAGATGAAGTATATTGAAGCATATGAACGCCTGACCGGCAAGAAACTGGATTAAACAACAATACTCCCCGTATACCTATCTGGTGAAGGGGAGTTTTAGTTGTTAAATGATTAATTTAATATGGAGTGGAACAAATTTGATAGCAATAATAGATTATGGAATGGGAAATTTAAGAAGTGTTGAGAAGGCTTTTCATTTTATCGGTTATGAAGCAGAGATATCATCGGACAAGGATTTCATATTAAATGCAGATGCTGTGGTGCTACCGGGGGTCGGCGCTTTTGCCGATGCTATGAACAACCTTGATAAAAACGGCATGATAGATGTGGTGAAAAATGTTATCGGCAGCGGCAAACCCTTTCTGGGCATCTGTCTCGGTATGCAGCTTTTATTTGATTACAGTGAGGAAGGCGGACAAAACTGCAAGGGTTTAGGAATACTTGGGGGAGCAATAAAGCTGCTGCCCTTTGGAAACCTTAAGGTTCCTCACATGGGGTGGAACTGCCTCGAAATATCGCAGCAATCGCCGTTGTTTAACGGTATTCGCAAAAAGCCCTATGTATATTTTGTTCATTCTTATTACCTTGATGCTGACGATAACGATATTGTTATTGCTTCGGCAAATTACGGAATTAATTTTGCTGTTGCGGTACAGAAAGGGAATGTATTTGCCACCCAGTTTCATCCGGAAAAAAGCGGTGAAGTGGGGCTGGGTATGTTGAAAAACTTTGCGACTTATAAAGTGTAATTAAAGTGTAATTATAAGTATAAAGGGGAGCAATTTATATCAACGGCATCGAAAAAATTAAATGCACACAGGAGGTAAATTATATATGATTATTTATCCGGCCGTGGATGTTAAGGAAGGAAGATGTGTTAGGCTTGTACAAGGAGAGTTCGATAAGGTTACCGTTTATTCGGACAATCCGGTGGAGATGGCACTGAAATGGGAACAGTTGGGGGCACAGTACCTTCACGTGGTTGACCTGGACGGAGCCAGAACCGGTCATGTACAGAACATTCCCACTATAAGTGAGATGGCTGTAAAGCTTGGTATTCCGTTACAGATGGGTGGAGGAATAAGAACTATTGAAATGATTGAAACTATTTTATGCAAGGGTATTCACCGTGTAATACTCGGAACCTCCGCAGTGAAGGATCCCAATTTGGTTAAGAATGCATTAAAAAGCTTCGGAGACAGCATTGCAATTGGAATAGATGCAAAAGACGGAATGGTGGCAATAGAAGGATGGGCTAAAACCAGTGAGTTTACAGCGATAGGATTTGCCAAGAAGATGGAGGAACTGGGTGCAAAGACCATTATATATACGGATATTTCAAGGGATGGAATGCTTGCAGGTCCAAACCTGAAGGCAATGGAGGAAATGGTCAACGCCGTCGGAATAGAAGTAATAGCTTCCGGTGGAGTGAGCAATATTGACGATATCAAGAATTTAAAGGAAGTGGGTGTTTCCGGAGTTATTGTCGGTAAGGCACTTTACACCGGAGACCTGGATTTAAAGGAAGCGATTGAAGTAGCGAAATAAGGGGGATTTTAAGATGCTGACAAAAAGAATAATTCCATGCCTGGATGTTCATAACGGCAGAGTTGTTAAGGGGGTTAATTTTGTTAATATAAGAGATGCCGGGGATCCTGTTGAAATTGCCGCATATTATGATAAGGCCGGAGCTGATGAGTTGACTTTTCTGGACATAACCGCTTCTTCGGATGCAAGAAATATCATGATTGATGTGGTTAAAAGGGTTGCGGAGCAGGTATTTATTCCTTTTACCGTGGGTGGAGGAATAAGAACCGTTGATGACTTCAGAGAAATACTTAAGGCCGGAGCAGATAAGATATCTATAAACACTGCTGCCATTAAAAGACCGGAACTTATATCGGAAGCGGCATCCCGTTTCGGAAGTCAGTGTGTTGTTGTGGCAATAGATGCAAAAAGGCGGCAGGATAACTCCGGTTGGGATGTATATATTAACGGCGGAAGGGACAATACGGGAAAAGACGTTTTGGAATGGGCTTTAGAGGTAGAAAAGCTGGGTGCCGGTGAAATTCTTCTTACCAGCATGGATTGCGACGGAACAAAAGAAGGATACGACATTGAGCTTACCCGGAAGGTGTCCGAGAGCGTAAGGATACCTGTCATTGCTTCCGGAGGAGCAGGCAAGATGGAGCACTTCTATGAGGCTCTGGTGGACGGAAAGGCTGATGCTGTGTTGGCGGCGTCTTTGTTCCACTTTAAAGAAATAGAAATAATGGAACTTAAAAAATATCTAAAGGGCAGAGGTATAGAAGTAAGAATGTAGATTTGGGGGTAATTGAAAAAATGGAAAACATATTAAAAGAGTTAAAATTTGATGATAAGGGCTTAATCCCTGTCATTGCACAGGATTATAAAACCAATGAAGTACTTATGATGGCTTATATGAATGAAGAAGCCTTAAAGAAATCCTTAGAAACGGGGAAGGTTCATTATTTCAGCAGAAGCAGAAACAAGCTGTGGCTTAAGGGAGAAACCTCCGGTCATTTTCAGAATATAAAATCCATCAGTGTGGACTGTGACCAGGATGCTCTTCTCATAAAGGTCGAGCAGGTGGAGGCTGCCTGTCATACCGGTCACTACTCCTGCTTTTACAGGGAGCTTTCCGGAAACGAATTAAAGGAAACATCGCAAAAGGTGTTTGATGAAAATAGTGTTTATGCCGGTGAAAAGGCTAAAATACTTCAGGAAGTATACGATGTAATAGTGGACAGAACCATAAACCCCAAGGAAGGTTCTTATACCAATTATTTATTTGAAAAGGGAATTGACAAAATACTGAAAAAAGTAGGAGAAGAGACAGCAGAGGTTATTATAGCTTCAAAGAACAAAGACAAGGGCGAAATAGTTTATGAAATATCCGACCTCTTTTATCACCTCTTTGTTTTAATGGTGGAAAGAGGAGTTAAGCTGGATGATATATATGAAGAGTTAAAAAAGAGAAGATAGAGGCTATACCGGAGGTTAAATTCAATGGATGAGTATAAGCTGAGGCAATTGCTGAAAAAGGAAGAGGGACCGAAGCTTGATTTTAAAGCTGAGCTTAATTTATCCACCGAGGGTGATAAGAAGGAACTCACCAAGGATGTTATTGCCATGGCTAATTCCAGGGGTGGGCGGGGATACATTCTTTTCGGTATAGAAGATAAAACAAAGAGAATAATAGGAATTAATCCTGCCGATTTTTCAGAAGAGCAAATTCAGCAGATTATATATAACCGTTGTGATCCTCCTATCCCCATATCCGTTGATTTTTTTAATATAGAGGGAAAGACGGTTGGTGCACTAACTGTCTATAGAAGCAGTAATAAGCCTCATCAAATGATTCAAAACGGGGCCTTCTATGTAAGAAGGGGTTCTACAACCGGAGTGGCAAGAAGAAGCGAGATCGCAAATCTTCTTCAGGAAAACGGTCTTATGACTTATGAAACTGTGATATTAAAAAATGTGGGCTTGGAAGAATTGGATTATGACCTTATCAAGGATTATTTAGGAACTCTGAATGTATATAGCGATAATCCCAGCGAGCTGATTCTTGAGGCATTGGGGATAATCGGTGAAATGGAAGAGGGGGCAGGCTATCACCCTACCATAGGGGGGATGCTGCTTTTTGGAAAAAATCCTTATTTATTTCTCCCCCATGTATATATCAAGGTGGATTACAAGAATGATGTGAGGCTGTTTTACGGCAATATTCTCAAGATGCTTGACGATGTGTCGGCTTATATGAGAAGTATCATAAAGATTGAGAATTACCCCTTCAACGCATTGGAGGAGGTTATTGCCAATGCTCTGGTTCACAGGGATTACCTTGATGTTTCAAAAGGAATAACGATAACCGTTACCCAAAAGAACATTGAGATAAGCAATCCCGGTGCCCTTATTGCAAATAACAGCGTTTACAGGTTTTCAAGAGAGAGTAATCCTGACAGAAGAAATTCATGGCTGTATCAAAGGCTTCTGACCTTGGATACCAAAAGAAGGTTTATGAAGTCCGGATTGGGAATGAAGAGGGTGAAGAACTCCTTTGCATCTATCGGACCGGTCAAGTTCATAAATATTGGTTCCCAGAATCTGTTCAAGGTGCTTTTACCCTTTATGTAAACAGGATGAATATTATTTACGGGAAGAAAATGTGAAAGATACTTAAGTATATAGAATGTTTTTTATCCATGTCAATTTACTGTAAATGCATATTCTTTTTGATGAAAACTTGAGAAAATCAATGAAATATTAATATATTTTGCGTTCATGTCCGGATATTCTCTAAAAACAATAAAATATAGAAAAAATACATGTTTGATATAAAAAAGGGTAATATAATAATATTATATTTGTGATTAGCACTCACCATTAGTGAGTGCTAATAATGATAGGGCAAATACTTTAAAATAAAATATTAAAGAGGAGGTAATTATATGAATATTAGACCTTTAGCAGATCGAGTTGTTGTCAAAATGGTAGAGAGTGAAGAGACTACAAAGAGCGGAATTGTTTTGCCGGGATCAGCTAAGGAAAAACCCCAGGTAGCTGAAGTTGTTGCGGTAGGCCCGGGAACTACTGTAGACGGGAAAGAAGTTAAAATGGAAGTAAAAATTGGTGATAAGGTTATAATAAGCAGATATTCCGGTACGGAAGTTAAATTTGACGGTCAGGAATATACAATATTAAAGCAGGGAGATATACTTGCAGTAGTTGATTAATATGTCGATGCCACTCGTTGGGTACATATACGAGGAGGGTAACGGCTTTATAATTTTTTTACTTATTTTTTATTATGTGTACTTATTATAATTGATCGAAAATATTCCTAAAGGAGGTTATTATATGGCAAAGGAAATAAAGTTCAGTGAAGAGGCAAGAAAATCCCTGGAAAAAGGTGTTAATCAATTAGCGGATACAGTAAAGGTTACTCTTGGTCCTAAGGGAAGAAACGTTGTTTTGGATAAAAAATTCGGTTCACCGTTAATCACAAACGACGGTGTAACAATTGCTAAGGAAATTGAACTTGAAGACGAATTTGAAAATATGGGAGCGCAGCTTCTTAAAGAGGTTGCGACAAAAACCAATGATGTTGCCGGTGACGGTACCACAACTGCTATACTTCTTGCTCAGGCAATTATCAGAGAAGGACTTAAAAATGTTGCAGCCGGTGCAAATCCGATGATTCTGAGAAAGGGTATGGCAAAAGCAGTTGATGCAGCTGTTGAAGGCATTAAGGAAATCAGCCAAAAGATAAAGGGAAAAGAAGATATAGCAAGAGTTGCGTCAATTTCTGCCAATGATGATGTTATCGGTAATTTGATAGCCGATGCAATGGAAAAGGTTACAAATGACGGTGTTATTACCGTTGAAGAGTCAAAAACCATGGGTACAAACCTTGAAGTGGTTGAAGGTATGCAGTTTGACAGGGGTTATGTATCACCGTACATGGTTACTGACACAGAAAAGATGGAAGCAGTTATCGACGATCCTTATATCTTAATCACTGATAAGAAAATAAGCAATGTACAGGAAATGCTTCCGCTTCTTGAACAAATCGTTCAACAGGGCAAGAAATTGGTTGTTATAGCAGAGGATGTTGAAGGTGAAGCTTTGGCAACACTGCTTGTAAACAAGTTAAGAGGAACATTTACATGTGTAGCTGTTAAGGCACCTGGCTTCGGTGACAGAAGAAAGGCTATGCTTGAGGATATTGCAATTCTTACTGGTGGACAGGTAATAACATCGGATCTTGGACTGGATCTGAAAGACACTACATTAGAACAGCTGGGTAGGGCAAGACAGGTTAAGGTTCAGAAGGAAAACACCATTATCGTTGACGGCGCAGGAAGCCAGAGCGAAATTCAAAAGAGAATTGCTTCAATTAAATCTCAGATTGAAGAAACCACATCCGATTTTGACAGAGAAAAATTACAGGAAAGACTTGCTAAGCTTTCCGGCGGTGTAGCTGTTATTCAGGTTGGAGCTGCTACTGAAACCGAAATGAAAGAAAAGAAATTGAGAATAGAAGATGCTCTTGCTGCTACAAAGGCTGCTGTTGAAGAAGGAATAGTAGCAGGTGGAGGAACTGCTTTGATAAATACAATTCCGAAGGTTCAAAAGCTTCTTGACACCGTATCCGGAGATGAGAAGACCGGTGTTGAAATAATCTTGAGAGCTTTAGAAGAGCCGGTAAGACAGATTGCAGCAAATGCAGGTCTCGAAGGTTCTGTAATAGTTGAAAAGGTTAAGAGCAGTGACAAGGGCATTGGCTTTGATGCATTGAACGAAAAATATGTTAATATGATTGAAGTTGGTATTGTAGACCCTGCAAAGGTTACAAGATCAGCACTTCAAAATGCTGCTTCGGTTGCAGCAATGTTACTTACAACTGAAGCTGTTGTTGCCGATATTCCGGAAAAAGAAGCTGCTCCTGCAGCCGGTGCAGGCGGAATGGGTGGAATGTATTAATATTAATCCCTTTTCTGAAAGTAAAGACCCTAAAACAGGGTCTTTATTTTTTTTGTACGGGTTTATCGGTTTAAGATAGTGCTGCAGCAGGCTCAGGACTTTTGAAATTTAATTTTCAAAATAGTTTTCTTCACATTTGTTTGATGCATCCTAAATTGACATATACCTTGATTTATAAATTATATTTATATATTATATAGTTTACAGTGAAAGATTTTTTATTTTGGGTGAGGGGAATATAATGGATATTTTTATTGAAAAGCTGGTTAAAAAGAAGAGAGATACTTTGGATAACGTTATAATTTTCGGCACTATAATTCTTGCGCTTGAGTTAATGGCACTATTGATCTTTTTCTTAGGACCTTATGCTACTTCTGTATTTCTGTGTATTGCAATCGGGTATGGTGTCTATCTTGTAATTGTCTCAAGAAGAATAGAGTTTGAATATGCACTTACAAACGGACAACTGGAGATAGATAAAATTGTAAATGAGAAAAGCAGAAAAAATCTTATAACTGCAAACTGCAGGGACTTTGAGATTATGGCCAAGGTATCCTCCGAAAAGTTTGACGAATTATCGAAGGAAATCTCAGACAAAATAATAGCTGTAAGTTCATTGGATTCTGAAAATATTTATTTCTTCATTACAAATAAAAAAGAGGAAGATGATAATAGAGCAAAGAGAGTTCTTGTACTGTTCGAGCCTAATGAAAAAATGATTGAGTCAATTAAGGCAATGATTCCGAGAAAGTTCTTCGATTAGTCAAATTTCATAATTGAATATTCTATGCTCCTTCCTTTTTTTATTTGGTGAATTGGCACGAATTTTGTTGTATAATGTTATATGATTGAAACTTAATTTAGGGGGTCAAAATGAAGAGGACAATTCTTGCTGTTTTTTTATTAATTCTTGTTCTGGCTGGTTTGGCGGTTATTCCCCTGGGATTTTATCTATATTATAAACCGAATAATAATGTTGTTCCTGCTTTTAGTGAAGGAGAGCTTGTTTTGATAGTAGAGGGAGAGCAGGTGATATCCGGGAAAAAGCCCAAGCTCTTGGAAGGGGAGATACTTCTTCCGTTTGATGTAGTTAAAGAATATTTTGACCCAAACATTTTTTGGGATGAGGCTTTGGAGAAGGTTACCATCACTACTAAGGACAGAGTAATAAGGATGAAAACAGATAATCTTAATGCGATTGTAAACAATGAGCCAATGACTTTGAACATACCCGTAACAAAGGAAAATGACACGGTATATATACCTATAGAGTTCTTGGCGGACTTTTACGGTATTGAAGTATCCTATATTGAGGAAAGCAATGCCATTATCATTGATTACAAAAACACTATCAGACAGATTGCAGAACCGATAGACACTGAGGCAGTTGTAAGAAAAGGGCGTTCCATCAGGTATCCGATTATCAGAAAACTTGATATGAACCCGGATAATAAGGATAAAAATACTTTAAGAATTTTTGAGGAATATGATAAATGGTACAAGGTTAGAACTTGGGACGGGGCTATTGGATATATCGAAAAAAGATTTGTTGTGGTAAAAAGAATGATTGTACAGGAGCTTCCGAAGGAGAATAACGTAGAACCCGGATGGAAGCCGGAAAAGGGCAAGATAAACCTTGTATGGGACATGCTTTACTCGAGAAGGGAAAATCACGACTCGGTAGGGGAGCTGAAAGGACTTGATGTCGTTTCGCCCACATGGTTTCAGGTGAAAAATGAGAAGGGAGAACTTATAAACAGAGCATATTCAAAGTATGTTGAATGGGCCCATGGCGAAGGTTATCAGGTGTGGGCCCTTTTAAGTAATGACTTCACGGATACCGAGATGACAAGCAAGCTTTTGAACAACACCGATGCAAGGGACAACCTTATTAGGGAAATACTTGCCTATTCAGCCCTTTATAATCTGGACGGTATAAATATAGATTTTGAAAACATGTACCAGAAGGACAGAGATGTTTTTACGCAGTTTGTGAGGGAGATATCTCCTTTGTTGAGGGAACAGGGACTGATAGTATCCGTAGATGTCAACGACATTGCCTGTTATGATAAAAAAGCTTTAAGTGAGCCGGTGGATTATATAATGTATATGGCATATGACCAGCATTGGAGTACATCGCCCGTTGCCGGGTCGGTGGCCCAGGTTAGTTGGCAGGAGAGAATATTGAAAAGGGTGCTTGAGGAGGAAGGAGTACCGAGGGAGAAGCTTCTTTTGGGCATTCCCTTTTATGCAAGGCTGTGGAAGGAACAAGGAGGGAAGCTTACCAGCAGCGCTTTGACAATGAAGGGAGCTAAAAATACTATAATTGAAAATAATGCTAAAGTAGTCTGGGATGAGGAGAGCGGTCAGTTCTACGCTGAATATCAGAAAGACGGCGCCCGTTATAGACTCTGGCTTGAAGATCACAATTCCATAAACTTAAGAACCTCTCTTGCACATAAATACAAGCTGGCAGGTACCTGCGCATGGAGCCTTTATTTTGCGATTGATGATATTTGGAATATATGGGATGTACTCAATAAAAACCTCAAGGAGGTAAACAGCTATCATGAGTGGACCCAGCAGAATGCGGACAGAAAATACGAATTTAAACCATAGTAAGCTTCATTTATGATTTGGATGCACACTAATCAGGTGCAGAAAGATATGCAAGAAACATTGTGGAGCAAGTTGTAGAGCCTGTTAATATGATGAGGACAGGGAGAGCATCCATTCCCGTTAAGCGAGTTTTGCTTGACCCCGAGGAGTATTTACAGGCTCTTTACTTGCAAAACTTAAGTTTCTGGAATATCTTACTTCGCATACATTACTTCGTATACATTATGAATATTTATCTTCCGTATCAAATAGGATTAGTATATAGCCAACTTATAAAGAGGTATGGGATACGGAGATGAATAATGTAGGACTTATAGTTTTTGATAATATTGAGAACTCGGATAAAAAGGATATTCTGAATATTTTTACGAAACTAAAGAAATTGATTTGCATGAAGATAAAAAGACTGTTCAGTACGAAATTACCTGAACATTCAATCAAAAAAATAACGGTGGATCAGGATTTGAATCTTTTCTTTATAAAACTTCCTTATTCTCTGGATGAGCTTCGAAAATTAAGACGTTTTTCTGTTTGGCGTCTTCAAAAAGCAGTCTTAAAGGCTTGCCGTGACAATTCAATTAAAAAGTGTTTTTATCCCTCAAAGGTTCCGGATGAGATTATCAATGACTTTGGTATGAAAAACCCTTTTTCGGGGAATTTTATTTATGCGTCGCTGCTGGTTAATATTTTAAAGCTAATATCCGTGAAAAAAGATATGGACATAAGAGATCTGGATATAGCAATACTTGAAACAAACAACCGGAAACTACTGCATTTCTTTATTAGACAGCTATCACCTTTAGCAAAGTTTTTAACTATAATAACCAAAGAGAAGGAGTCGGCCCAAAAGGACATGGAAGATATTTTTGACGAAACGGGACTGTCGGTGAGAGTTACCGATGATATTGCAAGCGGATTGGACGGCATAAGTATTCTTATAAATATTGGGAACCTGGATGAGTTTATTCCACGTAAAAAGGTCATTTGCAATGCGGTGGTAATAAATTATGGAAGTTTGAAAAACAGCCAGGTTGAATTTACCGGGGGGATTATTGATCAAATCAATGTTGGTTTACCTGCAAGTATGGAGGAGTCAGTTGATGAGGAATTTATAAACTGTTATACCGGGAATGAAATCGCAGAAATTATTTTTGTAAACAAACTTAACGGTGGTACTAATGTTTTTAAAGATTTTGCCGAATACAATATTATGAAGGGTATATCGGAGCAATTTGAAGAGGAAGGTTATACGATTTCATTGCCGATAGCTATATGATGGGTTCAATCCATATTTTCCTTTTTGGTCATTGGTTATTGACAATACAAAATTAGTAGTCTATAATGATAAAAAATTGGATTGATCTATAAATATTTACGCTGAATTACTTAATTAATGTCGGTCATATATATTTCTTCATCTGTTTGGCTCTGTAGTTTATCCATAGCACTGTTTTGTAGTTTCAGTGCTTTTGTGTTTTTAGTGGTTTTCAATCTAGAATAAATAAGTAATTAATGCATATATTATCAACACGAAATTCAAAGTAAAGGAGAGGCTTCAAATGCAAAATAAAGAAGTTGTTCTGACATATGAGGGATTGCAAAAGTTGGAACAAGAACTGGAAAACTTGAAGACGGTAAGAAGAAGAGAGGTTGCAGAGAGAATCAAACAGGCCCTTTCTTTTGGAGATTTATCTGAAAATTCCGAATATGATGAAGCGAAAAATGAGCAGGCATATGTTGAGGGAAGAATAGTTCAATTGGAGAATATGCTTAAAAATGCTAAAGTGATAGATGAAGATGAAGTTAAAACGGATGCAGTGAGCATCGGTTCTAAGGTTAAGGTATTCGATTTGGAATTTGACGAGGAAGTGGAGTATCATATAGTCGGTTCCACAGAAGCAGACCCCAGTAAATATAAAATATCCTATGAGTCACCTGTGGGCAAAGCCCTGATAGGAAAAAAGAAGGGTACTATGGTAGAGGTAGAGGTACCGGATGGGGTTATTAAATTCAAAATTCTGGAAATCAATAAATAGGGGAAAAACCTTGTAATATAAGTTTAAATTAATATATAATATTTTAAATAACAGTTTACAATCGATGTAAACTGTTATTTTATGGTTAATGATTGTATCACATAGAATATTAAAATAATTTTTATTGTTTTTGGGAGGATTTATAATGGTAGAAAATAATGATTTAAAAAACAAGGCTCTGAATGATCAGGATAATGAATTGAATGGGGAGGATTTGAACGAGATCCTAAGGGTAAGGAGAACAAAGCTGTCCGAGCTTCAGAAAAATGACAAGGATCCCTTCAAAATTGTAAAATATGATGTTACTCATTCGACTGACTATATAGTGGAAAATTTTGAAGAGATGGAAGGCAAAATTGTTTCCATTGCAGGAAGAATGATGTCAAAAAGAGGAATGGGTAAAGCAAGCTTTTGCGATGTTCAGGATAGAGACGGAAAGATCCAAATTTATGTAAGAGTTGACGGAATCGGCGCCGAAGCATATGAAAGTTTTAAGAAATATGATATCGGCGATATAGTAGGAGTAAAGGGTGAAGTTTTCAGAACCCATAAGGGCGAAATATCCGTAAAGGCAAATGAGATTACTCTTCTTTCCAAGTCTCTTCAACCATTGCCTGAAAAATGGCATGGCTTAAAGGATGTGGATTTAAGATACAGGCAAAGATATGTTGATTTAATTGTAAACACCGATGTAAGAAAAACTTTTATAACAAGGAGCAAAATAATAAAGGCTATTAGGGCATTTTTAGACAACAGAGGATTTTTGGAGGTTGACACCCCAATGCTCAACACCATTCCGGGGGGTGCTGCGGCAAGGCCTTTTATAACACACCATAATACGCTGGATATCGATTTATATTTAAGGATTGCTCCGGAGCTCTACCTTAAGAGGCTTATCGTCGGAGGACTTGAAAAGGTATACGAAATGGGCAGAATGTTTAGAAATGAAGGTATGTCGGTAAAACATAATCCTGAATTTACACTCATGGAGGTATATGAAGCATATAATGATTATAAAGGAATGATGGAGCTCACTGAAAGCCTGTTCTCGTATGTTGCAAAAGAAGTGCTGGGAACCACTGTAATTACTTACCAGGGACAGGAGATTGACCTTACTTCTCCATGGAGCAGAATGACCATGACTGAGGCTGTGATGAAATACACCGGCATAGATTTTTCAAAAATTGAAAGCGATGAAGAAGCAAGAAGGATTGCTAAAGAAAAGAAGGTTCATGTTGAGGATAACCTTACCAAGGGTGAAGTATTGAACCTTATGTTTGAAGAATTTGTCGAGGAGCATCTGGTTCAGCCAACTTTCATAATGGATTATCCGGTTGAGGTTTCCCCTCTTACCAAAAGAAAGCCTGATGAGCCTTCTCTTACAGAAAGGTTTGAGTTGTTTATAACGGGAAGAGAGATGGCTAATGCATATTCCGAGCTGAATGACCCTATCGACCAAAGGGAGAGGTTTATCAACCAGGTTAAAAAGAGGGAAGCCGGCGATGAAGAGGCAAATATGATGGATGAAGACTTTATTCTTGCTTTGGAATACGGTATGCCGCCTACCGGAGGTCTGGGAGTAGGAATTGACAGGCTTGTTATGCTTCTTACCGATTCTTATTCAATAAGGGATGTCTTGTTATTCCCTACAATGAAGCCGAGGGATTAGTTACCAAGCGGTTATTGTTAAGTAAGAAGGAGGTTTTTGCATGTCTGAGGCTTTGAAGTTTAAGCAAGAGAATCTTGGTGATTCCGTTAAGTTGAGTCTTTCGGGAGAAGTGGATATTTATACGTCTCAGGAACTTAAAGAGAATTTATATAATATTGTCGATACAAATAAGGCTGATTTGATAATCGATTGTACGGAGTTGAATTATATCGACAGCACAGGGCTTGGTATTTTTGTAGGAGCCTTAAAGAAAGCCAAGGAGCATAACAAAAAGATGGTTATAACCGGCTTGAAGGACAACATTAAAAAGCTTTTTATCATAACCGGCCTGGATAAGGTATTTACCATTGAGTAGAGGTGATAAGGATGGAAACCGTTTGCGACAGAATTGAAATTACTTTACCGTTTAAAGCTGATTACGTAAGTCTTGCAAGACTTGTTGCGTCGGGAATTTGCAGTAGAATAGGATTTGATATTGACACCATTGAGGATATAAAGGTTGCAATATCTGAGGTTTGCAGTAAGATAGTCAGCGTCGGAAGCAAGACTGCAGCCGGTTATACCATTGTATATGACGTTGCGGAGAGTGCTTTAAACGTTAAGTACTTTTGTGATGACCCTTCTATAAAATGCATATTCAATTCCGAGAGGGACGGACTGGCTATACATATAATAACTGCATTGATGGATCGGGTGGAACTATGCAATGAATCCAATTATATAGTTTCTATGTCAAAAACGCTTGAGGTGGGTAAATAGTTATGACATGGGATATGGAAAGTGTAAATAACGACACCGATCAGAGCGAAGGGTTATTCAAAAAATATAAAGAAACCAAGAGTGTTGAAATAAGAAATGAAATTGTAAGTAAATACCTTTATCTTGCAGACATTATTACAAAAAAGTTTTTGAATCGCGGTATTGATTATGATGACATTTACCAAGTTGCGTCTATTGCTTTGATTAAGGCTGTGGAGAGATTTGAACCTGAAAAGGGCGTAAAGTTTATAAGCTTTGCCACCCCCACCGTTATCGGTGAAATAAAAAGGTTTTTTAGGGACAAGGCCTCGGTGATAAGAATACCGAGAAGAATTTATGAGATTTATCAAAAGGTTAATCATGCAAGGGAGCATTTAACCCAGCAACTACAAAGACCTCCGCGTATAGACGAGCTGGCTGCATATTTGGATATTACTGAAGAAAAAGTATTGGAGATAATAGAATCCAACAATGTTTATAATATTCAGTCTTTTGATAAAAATGCATATTCGGATGATGATGTAATACTTTATGAGACTGTGGGACAGGAGGATAAAACCTTCGAAGAAATAGAAAACAGGGATTTTTTAGAGAAGAGTCTTGATAAATTCAATGATATTGAAAAAGAGTTTATACAATTAAGATATTTTAACAACATGACTCAAAAAGACATTGCTAAGAAGTTCGGAGTGTCCCAGATGTATATTTCAAGGCTTGAAAAAAAGGTGCTGGAACGGTTTAGAAGGATACTTCATTGAATTTCAGCCTGTATTGTACATAACAATTTTATCTTTTTCTCATAATACGTAAATATATACAAATAATGAATAATATTAATGTTTACATTAAGATTATAGTGGGTAACTATTTACTGTGAGCAAATATTATTAAGGGGTATATTAAACATGTGAAGAAAAATACTCGGGAAACTTATATTTTGCAAGTCCGGAGCCTGTGAATACTTTGTGGGGTTGAGCAAACTCATCTTCTGAAAATGATGTTCTCCCTTTCGATATCGTATTAACAGGCTCTACAAATTGCTTTAGGGTGTTTCTTTCGTATTTTTTTCTTTACGGGGATAATATGCGCCTATTATAAGGAGAAGGGGAAATTGAAGTTAAAAAGAAGTTGCGAAATGAAGGTGTCCGGCCCAAATAGCGATATAAGAAAACTGGTTAACGATATAATCGGTTTTTTATGCGGTTGCAAGGATTGTATAAATGAAAATGTTGTGTTTGATATCAGGGTTGTATTGAATGAGCTTATTGTAAATGCCGTAACTCACGGAAACAAGGAAGACAAAGACAAGTGTGTAAAAATAAAAATCGGAGTTACGGAAGATGATCATGCAATTTTCGTTATTGAGGATGAAGGAGAAGGCTTTGATTTTAAGAGCTTTATCGAGAAAGATTTTGAAATAGAAGACACTGTGGATTTCATGCAATTAAAAGAGAGGGGCAGAGGAGTACTGATTGTAAAAAAGCTTTGTGATAAATTAAAATTCAATGAAAAGGGAAACAAGGCAGTTGTGTTAAAAAAGCTGAATATGGATTAGTAACAGTGGCGTATTAGTTAATAATTTCGAATATTCTGTAGAATAACCGAGTATTTAATAAATAAATTGATATAATTATGATTATTCATATGTTTGAAGGTTTGAATACATGTGGCGTTGATGGTATATTAATAAAGCTGTCACTGATGCGCAACACTTGATAAAACCAAACAGCTTGCAGGTTAAACACAAAATTAAAAAAATTATAAAAAAGTGTTGACAAAACAAAAACATCGTGATAGTATATAAAAGTCGCCTTGATGAGAGCAAACAAAGGGCTAAGAGAGGCGGATATGGACTTTGAAAAGTGAACAGTGTAAGACGATAAGGAACTCGTTAATGAATTGAGTAACTTGCGACGCAAGAAGACGCGAGTAAGTAATTAGAGCCAAAGAGCTTTCTAATAAAAGTTTAAAGATTTTTTTAGAGAGTTTGATCCTGGCTCAGGACGA
>Ga0209508_1000277_pt1 | contig 57831 bp, 58 predicted proteins | sample AD_UKC129_MetaG_FD_184427 | JGI IMG/M metagenome (GOLD analysis project Ga0209508, IMG submission 184427) | Active sludge microbial communities of municipal wastewater-treating anaerobic digesters from Canada - AD_UKC129_MetaG (SPAdes) (version 2) | ecosystem: Engineered > Bioreactor > Anaerobic...
CAAAGAAGCACTCAATATTAATAGAGTAAGTCGGGTATTTTAACTCATAATATTCATAGGGAAGAACAACCCGTAACCCTTTTCCATCAAAAATGCATTGTACCGGTTGGGCTTGCATGGTTCTCCTCACGCTCAGAATCTGAATAAGATCTCGGCGTGTTTCAACATCATCGTGCTCATAATATTCAAAGTAATGTCCGCCCAAAATATACGATTTTCGCTGACTAAAGTAAGATCGCCAGCTATTTTTATTCGCTAGAACATAGCGCGGAATGGCCGCTACTTTCATACGGAACTCCGGTAGGGATAAAATCGCCGCGTCTTGGTAAGGTGTTACACAAAATACATAGAGTGAGCAGCAAAAATATAAGCAATCGCCCGACGCAATCCAAAATCATCATTATCCATAAGGAGGACTTCGTCAATAGAGGCTATTCTTGCATAATCAGGATATCGCGTAGGAAATCCTTCAGGAAAGAACTGCCTCGTTTCACTAGGACTGAAAGTAACGGCGTAAACTAAGCGAAAGTCAGAAGATACATAAGAGAAGTAATACGCATCGAAAGCATGGTTTCTTATGTAATCCACTAAGTTATCCGACATTGCCTGGCCAACCACCGCATGGGCACGAAAGCAGAGATGATAAAGGAGATAACGAAGGCATGACCATACGAAAACATCTTGGCTATAGGCTAATTGAAATATCTTATCTTTCAGGTAACGCGAAACCTTCTGAGAACGCGAGTCTGCTTCCCATAGAGTCTGCCACGGTACCAGCTGCCCGTCGCGCAGGCATTCTGGGCACGGCCCGTTCATAAGGATAAAGCCATCAATTACTGGCCAATCCTCATAGAAGAGCGGGCGCGATACTGGTAGATGCCAATGCCCACTTCCCGCTCTTATGACAGCATCGGAGATAAGGATAAACCCATCCGGTGCCGTAAAATACAAATCCGTATAAACTGGAAGACCGGTTCTATATTGGTCATCAGGATGTACTGGGACGAAAATGTCATTATCCCGATAAAATTGCACTACCTTTCCGTGCAAATCCATTTTGAGAACCTTCGTGCTGCTAGTTCACTTAATGGATCAATATCTCGTAACCTTAGAAATTGAAAGACCGGCATAGCACAGGATTCACGTTCCACAGGGATGATGTGGACTAAATGGTTCTTGTGAATCGGTCCCCAGAGAATCGTATTCTTTGGGTTCTCAGCGAAGATAGGTCCACCAAGACCTTTAGTTTTAGGAATATCGGGAACATAAGGGGTATACCGAACGTGGATACGTGTACTCGAATATCGGATAACTAAGTCCTCTTTACTAAAAGGACTAGCAGCAAGATCGCATTTTACCACGCCAGGTTCTTCTGTATCGAATAGCGTAAGGTGGCATAGCAGTCCGCACCCAAACTGCCCGCTTGAACGCTGAAAAGGCAGAACCTTTACGGTGCATGAATCAAATTTGACATACATCAAAAAGACCGCAAGTTGGATTAAATCATTCCTATCCTCAATAAGGTCATGCTCATAATGCTGTAAATGGAAATTACCACTGAGCGGATTCTTCGGAACAAAAGAATGCCGAAGTGCTGGTGGATAATCAATTCCTACAAAGTACTCCGGTATTTTACTAAACAAATCCCTAGGCAAAGCCAATACCTGCATCTCACCCTCACTTATCAATGAAAGTTCGGTGAAAATAGATAATTAAATGCGTGCCGTGAAGCAAAATCATGTTCGCTCTCCGCTAAAAGTTCATCAAAGAAGACCGGTCGTATGAGATCCGGATGCTTGTGGATGAATTCCTGCGGAAATAGATTATTCTTTAATGCAGCGACAATCATACCCATTTCGCCCGGAACTTAAAGGTATAAGGAAATTGATAGAAAAAGAATGTATTGGACCTATCGGAAGTACCACAACCCCGTAAAGATTGAACCATTTGTGCGAAAGCAGGATCCTCAAATTGCCCGAGCATATAACCCTGTGTTATCGCAGAAATCGGGTAAAGAACCAAGGTTCCGGGATAGGCCTCCTGCCACAGCTTTATAACTTTAAGGCTATCTCGCGTACCCAGTATAGCGTTAATATATAAAATACGAACAAAATAATATGCTGGATAATTATCGAACTTCCCCGGGAATTCCACTAGATCAGCGTAAGAGCTTACAGCCTTTTCATTTAGTGCGGTCAATAACCGCGTTATAAGGTGTAATTCTGCTCCGCGCTCCTTAGGCTTTACTACTTGATAGATCAAATAATACAACTTTTCAATGAAAACATTGGTCTTGTAACGAAGTACCGTATAAATGTGATTCTTATTCCATTCATTAGAAAAGAAGGATTGAAAGTCATCGTGGTCGAAATCGCCTTCGCTACACATGGCAATGAAGATATCAGAAGGGGTTAGGCGAAATGGAATAAACGAGCAATTTACGAACGGTGCTTTATATAACTGCGGAGAAAAGACTAAAAGTTGGTCTTTGTGGCAGAGAGCAATACCGCCGATTATAAGGCAATCATTCTTTGATAAATCTTCTAACGGTTTGCTATAGAAGGTGCAGTCAAACTCATGAGATTTGGCCAGACACAGGACGTGGGGGCTATATGCATATTCAAGAGATAGGCTAGAGTACTCTCTAGCTACAAATTCAGTGGCCGTAAATGAGCGCACGGATTCCATACCTGAGCGAATCCTCTGGAAAGGAAGAATTAAGATATTCTCCTAAAAGCATGGTCCTACCGGTATATCCAGGAACAAAGGCTAACAATAGTGAAACTAGATGATTTCTATAGATTGAATCCTCTCCACTGTAAGGGATATACAGCGCCGAGTAAGGCCGATAGCATTGTATCGCGGACCCCGAAACACCAGGAAATAGCGAGGCATCTAGGTTAATCGAGGAAAACTGCAAACCATACCTTAAGATATCATCAACATTAATATCTACGACAACGCAGTTAAATCCAGGTTCCGCCTCTACATTCTCCGTAGAAAAGTGGAGTAAGAGAGCTGCTTTAGGCGGATCCCCGAAGAGGCATACAGGGAGAGCCTCGAAATTAGAGCCCTGATGCTGCTCATGCGCCATCGGAACGAAGAGGGCTAAAAAGGCAGGCTGAACAACGTCAGCCCGCCTGTCTGCTAAATAATGATCCATGAGAAAATAATTACGCTGGAACTTGGGCCCGTAATAGCGCCAATCATACTTATTTATTACCGGGAAAACGATTACTTTAGGCATCACTTCCTCCAGGTTACCGGAATGCGCGCCCAACCGACAGCGTTGCGAAGTGGAACCGGATCAAGTACACGCCATTCATATTCTGAAGTATTCGCAAAGAAAATGGAAACAGCAGGGTCAAACATGTTATAAATATAGGCAAAACGTACAAGAGACGGACGGCTCCAGAAGATGTAATCCCTGAGTGACTGTAAGATATTCATCAATGAGCGCTCTTCATACTCAGATACGCGAGCATAAGCCCTTGCAACATGGCATAGAGCATACTTGCCTTTATAGTACGTAGGGCAGAGTTGTGAATAGAAAATTGCACCTTGTTTATTTAGCCATTCCCTAAAGAATTCAAGCAATTTTGTAACTGCCATAGCGTCGTCCTTACGTCCCTCTTCTTTCAAACGATCTTGTAGGCGAGTCATTGTAAAACGTAACCTATATCGAAGCAATGGAACGAGGTACCTCTCCAAACCTTTGTCCAGTAAATGGTTAAGGGTATATAAAGGCGTCCTGAAAAGGGCTATTTGACGCTGAGTAAGAACCTCTGTAAGGGTCAAAGGGAACATAAAGACAGGATACCATACTTCTTCCCTTTGACCGTAGAGCTTATTTGAAAATAGCAGAATAAAATCGTCGTCGTTTATGAAACCACAGCCGCCAAGAACTGGAAGTATATTAGGGTTCTCATCAAATTCCGAACAGAAGATATAGCTGCCATTAACAACATCGAAATGAAGGAAATATTCGTCTGGAACAGGAAAAGTAGTTAGATTCTCGATATTAGACGAAGCCCTAGATGGCATATTTTAACCTTCGATTTCCTGAGAAAGCCATTTTACTTTAGCAGGAGAATAACGAAAGACAGCGTCGAAAAATAACTTGGGAAAGGCTGTAAAAAGTTTGCCTGGAACCTGTTCTTGCGCATTTAGGAAATAGAAGATATGCCCATGATCGAGGTCTAGAAAGGAAAATAGAGAAGGAAAATAATCATGGAGGGCTAGTACGCGGCGGGCCCAGGTATTCTGGTCGTGAGCAAAGAATTCCACGACGTAATCAATCGTTGGAGTACCATCTTGAATACTTCCGTATCTCCACGTCAGACCGACTTGGGGATAACCATGCGAAACATGACTAGAAAAGAAATTAATAAAGTACTCCAGAAGATTGAGTTTCTTTTCTGGAAGGAATACAGAATCATATAATCGGTAAAAACCTTGAAGGGCAAATCTTGCACAAACCCGCTGTATAGCACGAAAGAGTGGTGTTGGCTCTAGAAGGATAGCTTCCAAAAGGGAAGTTGCTTTTAACTCCTCCCTGAAAATAGCAAGCTCTTTTGCCCAATTAATAAAGTTTTCAGTTATGGCGAACATCGGGATGAGGTGCCAACGATCCCCTTGCCGCCGTAAGAATTCATCAGAGAATAGGAGAAACAGATCATGGGAGGAGACATAAAATCCATATCGCAATAAATAAGCACCTATGGGAACTTCATGAGGATAAAGAAGCATGTATTGCTCAGTAGCAGGACAATAATAGGCACAACGTTGCTTTGGTACCCTGGCAGCCATAACCTAACCTGTAATCCCTCGATGGTTTAATCTCACTTGGAAAATCTTACCAGATTCCGGCAAACGGGCCCGCTTTCCCCCTAAGCGCTTATAGCGGTATAGATTGCAAATCGCGGAAAGGACTCCTGGCGGGCATCCAGAACGAATAAATAAGCGCTTACAGATATACTCTAAATAATTGCCGGGAACAAGGGCACTCTGCCTATATAGGTCGGCAAGTTGTCTCACAGCGTAGATCGTAAAGTATTCGGGTATAAGCTCCACCACTAGCGCTAGGAAGTCCTTTGCCGAGAACTTCCTACGCGACCTTCCGAGATCAAGTTTACAGAACATAGCTTGGCAGGCAATAGTCTGGCCTGAGTCGGTTTCAAACTTTAATAGACCGGAAAACTCAAAGATAGTATCCTTCAAGAAAAGCGTATCCCAATTACGAAAGAGCCCTAGCCGAGAACGCATAGTACGCGGCACAGAATCAGGCGAATTCGAAAGTTGCTTTAATCTCCAATAAGCATCCTTCAATAATCCAAAAACCATCTTCTGGAAGAGATACCTATGAATTAATCTTGGAGCGGGCGTTGAGGGAAAGATGAAATGATATAGCTCTCCCAAATAATCCTCGAATTTCTTAATATCCATAGCAGAGTTCTGTTCGAAGAAGAGGTAATAGTAATAGATATCCGCCACCATGAGCGGAATAAATGGCGCTGCGGAAATCGTCTTCTCGGAGAAGAGGGCGATTCCACGATCAAAGTGAAAGACGGGCAGAAGCATAAAGGGATAGCTTTGCCCGTCTTGGGGTTGGTCAGAGAAAAATTTGGAGTCGACGTAGTGAAGCGGAGTTTCCAGTTCGGTCATGGGCAGACTCAGCTTCTTTTGTACTAACAAGGCAGAGACCCTCAGGATACTCAAACGGACGAACCGTGCGCTCCCTAAGATAGTCAGCGTAGAAATATTTCCAAATCTGATCGGAATCGAACATGTCGCGGAGATAAAGGTTATGCAGAAGGCCGAGGTCGGTTATAGAGAAGTAATCGGGACGGTACTCCATAGCTAGGGCAATCAGTTCGCTGATTCCATAATATTTCAAACGGAAATTGGGACAGATTCCAATAGTTCTACAGAAGCAAAATATCTTGGATCCACTATTACCCACAGCCGCAAAATAGCGCCAACCGGTAACCTGCGGTAAGACATTGTGAAGTGAAGGATCAAAATAGGTAAAAAGCCGGTGTAGGACCGTGGACGAAATACGCTCTTCTTCATAGAAATTACGAAAATCCTCATATAATCTGCGAATCATTGCGCGGATCATCTTATGGAATAGAGAAACGATATGTAATTGCGTTCCACTATAGTTTAAATAAGCGCAAGGATGCGTCGAGATCAGATATTGAATGAAATCTCGATATCCCCAGGCATCTCTGACATTCAGAGATAGCATATAGTGATAATAAGCATCAATAAGGCGCACAGGAAAAACCGGTGCGCTCTTTCCCCAGACATCGGAAAAGGCAATTAAAGTATCACGACGCCTAAAGATAGGGAATACAGCAACGGGCCAGATCGTATCGCAGCTAGTAGGATCAAGCGGGCGAAAGGAATCAAACGTTGGACTATATCCTAATAAAGTTTCTGGATCCGGTCTAAGTAGCATCATACGCCTCTAATTATCCAGCTCAAACGGAAGAAGTAAGCTCCGCTGAGTATCCTTCAGGGAATAATTAAAGAGCTGATTCTCTAAGCAATCATTCTCCAAAATCCGATCATATAACATACTCCTGACAATTACGAGTTTGTCTTCTAGACAATCAGGTATACTAATATCCAAAGGAAAGACTTGGTGATTCTTTAAGGAAGATCCATATGAAATATACCCAATATCTTCTCGCCACAAATAAGCGGCATCAATCGTATTCAATGGAACCGCGCCTATCTGCGTACCCTCCGGCAGAACGAGTCTTATATGACAACCAATCGGATCCACATATAAAGTATTTTCATCGACAAAATCCTCATTCAGACAGAGATGAAATAATCGAGCTAGATATATCTTTTCATCACCAGGATAAGTAATCGGTAACACGGTACGAGAATCGGGAAAGGGATAGTGCCTCCTAAAGGAGACTAAGGCCAGTGGCTGAATAAGATGGGCCGAATGGTCTGCAACCTCATGAGGGAGATGGGCACCTGCTTCAAACAATGGACGTGCTCTATTATACCAAGGGATTTGTGCAGAAAATGTTAGTACACGCATGTCTTTCTCCTGGGTAACCAATTATTTGCAAAGAACCTCGCCATTATTGCCTACAGAATGAAAAAGGTATAGACCCCGGGATTTACAGAAATGTGTATAAAAATGAAACCACGGCTCATTCCGATCAAGTTCATCACGAATATAGAGCTGGTAGAGAGTTTGTATATTTGTGTTCTCAAAGAGGTCGGGGAGAAATTCTATCGCAAGGGCAATTAATTCTTCAAGACCATAATGCTCACGACTAAAACGCGGCACCACAGAATAGGTGACGCACAAAGCCAAAATGGTTTCTCCATGTCGTTTAGCACAGAAGTGCTGCTCGAAGAAAATATCTTCAAATAGCCAAGACCTCTCGACCTCAAATTCCCTACTGAGTCGCTCATCGAAGGGAAGCTGTTGTTTTCTACCTCGCATACGCATAATCCAGTCCAGGCGATGGAATAACATCAAAGATAAAGAACGTATCAAACGTGAAAGGGGGTTCTCGGGACTGAAATCATTGAGTTTGTAACTAGAATAGAGATAACTAGAGAAATCTGAATAAGGCCAATTCTCTTTAAGTGAGAAAATACAGTGGTAGTATGCATCTAAGACCTTAACATATAGAAGCGGCGCTGTATCCAAAAAATTGGGAGAAAAAGAATAAAGTACATCTCCATAATAGAAGACAGGGAAAAGGGCAACGGGAACTGAAGAGCGCGGAAAGGGAGAACTTAAAAACGAACCAAAGCTAATGGTATAGTGTAATAATTGATCTGGTCCCGGTAGGGTCCTAGAATTCGTTTCACAGTGGTACACCGTAATCCTCGCCAAATGCACAAGGTCCACCAAATTCCTGATTAAGATAATGAAATAATTGATTTTCTAGGCAATTTGATTTGTGGTCCAAATATGCATCACTCCAAATAGATAAGCAAGTACGGTCTACCTGGCCCTCTAAGGAAATAAATATCGGAAAAACAGCGTGATTTCTAAGATTATTCTTATATTTGATGAAAGCAAATGCTGGGTCTATCTCAAAGGAGATGTTTAATACCTCAGGAAGTGGAATACCTCCAACTCGTGTACCCGGAGGAAATCTAACACGGATATAAGAGGTAACTGGATCTAAATGGAGTAATTCATGAGTAACTTCCGAACTACCTATGCTTACATGGAATAAACGTGCGAAATAGATATTGGAGTCGCCTTCGTACTCGATAGGATAAATCTGTCGAGTAAGTGATGCGTAAAGATAAGTCCGAGTAAAAGAGACGAGAAATAGAGGCTGTACATATTCCTGAGCCATATCCGCTTGCTCATGAGTAATTTCTGAACAATAGCAAATGGCATTCTGAACATATTGATTTAAAAGCCAAGAAGGAAAAACCGCAACTTTCATCGGGTGCCTTGTAGCAGAAACCTGTTATCTATTGTAGGTTACTCAGACAAGATGATTACGTTCTGATCGGGACGAACCTTACCAGAACGGAAGGCCTTGAGAAATTCTTCACGATTAGTAAAGCGCAGAGGAGCTCCCTGACCCCTCTGATTGCTCAAGTAGTACAGACCGCCTAAATACTCCATTGTAGGGGTAATATGCACCTGGAAGTTCTGAAGAGTGAATAGATTTTTCGAAGGTAAGAGCTTATCAATCGCCTCTTTAACCGCAGCAGTATCCGCAGGGACATGGAATTGCATTGTATCTCCGTCGAAGTCTGCGCCAAAGGCAGAAACGAGAAATGGGGGGATTTCCATAACGTTATTCTGGGTTAAGCGAGGCCATGCCGCCATAACGCCGTGTTTATGCAGCACAGGAGCACGAGAGATCAGAACAGGGCGAACCTGCATCTCCTTCAGAAGGGCCGTACGGGCTACCTGATCTTTATTAATAACCCTGGTAACGGCTTCTGAACGCCTATATCCATCCTTTACTAACCTACGAATAATGAAAGGTTTGTAGATTTCCCAGGCAGCACGTTCGGGAATCGCTACTTCATCAATACCAAGGTTGGGATTAGGGATAATTGTCGCACGGCCTACTAGGTCGACAGTCGCACCGAGGAGCTTCTTCTGAACCACACCAAATTTCGGAGAAGATCCGATCAACTGCGGAATGATACCTTTGATATTCTGTGTCCTCTGCTTCGGATCAATTGGCTCTGTTAGACCAATCAGGGCTTTTACTGCATTATAGAGGAGTTCTCGATCCCTAGCATCCAGGGCATTAAACTCCTTCAAAGCTGCATTTGCCTTGCTAATATCAAATACAGTTTTATAAAGATAATTTGCATCGGCTACTAAAGGCAGTTTCGTTGTGGACATGAATCCTACCGCCCGGAAAACCGGAGGCATGACAGGTATAGCCTCCCAGAAGAGATCGTCAGGGGCGATCTTATTCTCTTTCAGGACGGTAAGAAAGCGCAGCTTACGAATAAGGGAATCGCGGCGAGAGGGTGCTGCTTGAGTTACCTCGCGCTGAAGAAGTTCTATTGTTTTATCTATATTAATACTGGCCAAGGCCTTACGAATTGCATAAGGTCCGGTTCCGAAATTCCCGTAGTTCTTCCTCCCGAATAGAATAGCTTGCAGTTCGTTGATCTTAAGGCCCAGGAGGTTGGCAATGGGAGATTCTAGAAGTGGGTTTAAAATAGGTTCTGGAAGTTTGATCGCAGACCAAAGGGTTCCTGAAAGCCCACCAGTCTTTTCAGGATCAAAGAGACCGCCGGGGATTGGTTGAATCCCATCCCCGCGAACCGTTACTGCTTCCCCATTTTCTAGGTAGCGATTCTTCGTAAGTTCTTTGATTGCAGAATTAGTAAGGGCATAAACCCGAACAGCCTCACCTTTATTAATAGGATTAAGACCAGCCGCAATTAACTGGCCTAGGAACTTATCATAAACAAAGGGAACATCGGGATTGCTGGGAATATCGTATCCGAGAGAGATGCGATCCCAGAACAGAGGATTGGCCTGCCCACGAACAATTCGAGCATCTCTGGCTACATTATAGGCTCCGTGAGCAAGGAGGCCGAACATCTCCAGCAAACCAATACGCTTGGCACCCTCAAAACCACCCTTAACGGGAGTTTCTTCCATAGAATACTCACCCGTGGCTCTCCCGGATAGCTTGCTCTCTGCCATATGATGTAACTTCATCATATAGCGATATCCGGTAGTCACGGGGACTTTGATATTGTATTTCTCTATATAGACCTCTTCTTTATCCTTGATCCCGTGCTCCTTCAAAAGATTTTCAACATACTCCACCATGTTAAGCTGGTGGTCTGGGATAAGGATAGGTTTCCCAGTCTTCTTTGCAACCTTCGCCAAAATAGCTTCCCAGATTTGGGCTGGGTTAACACGACCTTGAACACCCAAAGGGTTAAGGATCAGCTCGAATGGCTCACCATTCTCATCCTTGGGCATTTGGTCGTCCGGCAAAATTGCACCTACAATGTGCTTATCGCCATATCTTCCTGCAATCTTATCCCCAACGCGAAATTGTTGAACAGACCGGACTACAACATTAATCGCTTTAGGGCCACGCACAACATCCGTAACAACTCCTTCATCCTCGTGTTCCCATAAAACGCTATCATCCGAATAAATCCGCCTTCCATATACAGAATTGATCCGAGCGAGCAAAAGGATTGGTGTACCCTTCTTGACTACAGTACCCGGTTTGATTGTTCCGTCATTGTCATAATTTTCGTAAAAATCCCGCTTATATTTTCCTGGGAAGATCGACTGGAACTTATTTTTGTCATAGACAAATTCACTAGAACGATCATGCCAAAATTGGTAGGCATGCTCCGAGGCCAGCTTCTTCGCCGCAGATTCTGAAATGATAGCAGAATCCTCGAAGTTTAACCCTTCATAAGCCATATAAGCCGTCTTGAGGTTACGCCCAAGGGCCAAGACCCCGTTTTCATCAACATAGTTACTCTTAGTCAGGGCCTGCCCGGCCTTCACCTTCATTCCCGGCTGTACAAGCGGGATCTCAGAATAGAAGGTTTTTCTGTTGTAAGGGAAGTATTCGTGATAAGATACTTTATAGAGTTTGCCGTCCTCACCCCGAATGACAATATTCCCGTTTTCTACTTTCTGCACCTCGCCATTTACAGGAGCTGTAGCCCCACGGAAATAGGATCCATAAATTTCGTCGTAGGATGTTCCTGAGCTACTAGCGTTACGAACGAGCGGTGCCTCTGCCTCTGCAAGAGGAACTGCCTGGGCAAGCATCCTGGCACCCATTGAGATTCGCTGCCCATAGGCGTTCTGCTTCATCGGCACCAAGTTCGTTAACGGGGCATACATAGCGTCCGCATAAGGAAGAATATAATCCACCATATCCGGACGCACTAAGATATGCTGATTATTAAAGATCGCACGAACGAATTTCCTCCCCGATTCCAGCTCGCCGGGGAACGTTACGACCTTGTTAAAGATATCAATAGGGCGAAGATACTCTTGCTCCTTGGTCTTTGCATTTATAAATAGCGTATAAACGTTACCTTCAGAATCGCGTTTCGTATAAGCAGTAAACCTATTATCAACTCCTACATTCTCGCCTTCAGGTGTGAAAACTGGATCAATATAACCAAAATGCGAAGGATGGAGGTAACGAACACTCTCTGCGACGGCGTTAACATCTTCAATACCGCCTTCTCCTAGTCGAGTAACTCTGTAGCGGCTATCAAGTAGTTCGAGGGGATTGACCTCCTCCAGGGCATTACCTAAACCTGAGCCGTGAATAGCTTCCGTTAGACTATCATCAAAAATACCAGAATCAATTGCACGGACATCTCTTTTTGCCCGTGCGGACAAATAACGCTTTCGCAGGCGAATTAACCCCTTTCGAATTGCAGCGGCGAAATATTCTTCAGGTCCATAAACACGGAGAAAGGCAGCATGATTACTGTCGTCAAGTGGGCCTTTTCCCTGAGAAGCGGCGAGGAGCTTGGCTGTAGCTAGAAGGGGGATTTCTGGAGTAAACTGAGCAATTTCTTTTCCTAGCGTAATTCGATTTACTGAGGGGTCAAACTTAAATCTGCTAAAGAGCTGCTTAAGGTCCTCCGAGATATCCGTCGTCGCCGTAGGGGCCTTACCCATGAATACTGTATAAAGGCGTTCGAGGGTCCGCGGCTGGACATGCTGCTTATTGATTGTGTAAATATCCTTACCCCAGTATTGAATGATTGTTTCAGAAGGAACACCCAGGGCCTCTAAAAGGGGGAGGAGCGGGATCTTTGCCTGGCCACGGGTAACATAGAATAGACCTGTTTTAGGATCGAGGACGTATCTATGGCCAAACCCACCGGCTACATTGACCATTGCCTCGTATTCCCCGGTGCTTGCAAGTTTTGTATAGACACCAGGGCGGAGACGAGCCTGGTTAATGAGTCCGTATTCAACGCCGTTAATGATAAATGTCCCTCGATCGGTAAGGTAAGGAACAGCAGCAAGACGCTTCTTAGTCCGAGAAACGACCTCCCCTGTTTTCTTATCAACAAGGCGAAGTACACCACGCAAAGGGCGGGCAAGGGTGTAGCCGGAGAGGACAAATTCCTTTTCTAGCTTAGGGTCGACCTGCTCATCGCCGTCGTATTCTAGATCAGTAACTTCAAGTCGGAAATTCTCATCTTCAATAGGAAAAGCAGCCGCAATAGCATCCTTGACCCGATTATAGATGGTCGTGCGGATTCGAGGGATATCATCAAAAGAATATAAATCGGATGCCATATTACTAAGCCTGAATATCTTTCTTAGGGGCAGGTTTGCGAGTTGGAATATCTATGAGTGAAGGATCCGTCTCCTCGAAATGGGCCACTGCCAAAAGGTTCCAAGCAGCATGTACAACATGGTCTTCCGATGTATCACCCAGCAGATAAAGGGTAATATGTCGTAGTGCATGATTGATGAGATTAGACGCCGGAATGCCCTTTTCCCAGTTCCGGGCACCGTAACGCTGGGCTCCTTTTGCATAAACCCTGGCCAAGCGTCTTAATCCGATAGGAGTTATAAGATCGTAACGTTCAGAATCCGCATCTGCACAGCGGACCGCGCCGCTCTCAAATACGGTAAGTTTTTCTGTATCCTCCTTAGAAGATTGATCTCTATCTCCTTGCTCTTCCGTCTTCGGTTCTAACATATGCATCACTCCGGGATCAGGAGGAAGGTGACTCGCCCAAATATCACCCAATAAGCCGTCCGACCATAAATCCCCCATCTCACTCTCCTTGAGCCAATAACTGATAAGCAACTCGCAAACGAGCCGGTGTGATCTTCCTAGTATCGCTTTCCACAGCCACAGCAGCCTCCGCGGTAGTTAAACTTCTTTTCCTAGCTCTCCTTTTCTTTTTAATCCGGGTTTTTTCTTCATCCTCTTCGTCTTCTTTGGTCACCTCTTTCGGAGTTTCTTCTATATCTATAGATGGTGCGCTAAGTGCATAATGATCTGATCGCTGTTTGACAATACCTCCTTCAGGATCTAAAAGCTCTTTTAATATTCGCAAGTTAGTAGTTCTATGAGCATTCAGATTAATCAAATTCTGGATCTTTTGTGAGGCCTCCTGAACTGCCGCGTTATAATTTTGGGTCTTGCGGAAACCCTCCTCAACTATTTGCAGAGGATCCGCCTTCTGGTACTTCGGCGTATGAGTAATTAAACTCATTATGAAAGATGCAGCGGGGATTGCTGCAAGTGCGAAGGTAAGAGTATCCCAAAAACCGCCCTCCTTTGTAAAGTGTGCCTTTTTATCTTCACTCTTTATAGGTTCCAATTTATGTTTACGCTGAGCTACAAGTTCGTCTCGGCTTATCGGAGTCAATTCAGGAGCAACAGGATCAAGATCGAGATAAATACTATAGTCCAAACCGGAATGCTCTAAGAGAAGATCACGAATCCGTTTACGCGAGTCCTCCGGAAGTTGCTTGATTGTCTCAACATCAAACGCACCCTCCTTCATCTTCTTATTTAAAAGCACAAGATCCGCATATTCTTTATAGAAGGCATCCGCAGCCGATTGCGTGTAAGCACGAGTATAGCGTTCTGTACGCTTTTCTAATAAATCTTTATTAAATTTCCGACTCAGACGTAATCCGGCCAGGAAGGCACCTGCTCCTAACGTAATGAGAATTAAATTAGTAACATAGCTAGAAGGTATAGATGCAAGCTGAGAAGGAATATTAGTAATCCACGAAGGGAGAATAGAGCTAAGCCAGTCCTGACCTTCCTTTTCTAATCCTTCTTCTTCCTCTAACTCTTCAAAATCACGGCGGCGCTTCTTTTTAGACTTCGCGCCTTCCATACGGGATTCGATAACGTCCTCGGTATCTAGGAGCTCTTTTTCTGCCTCATAGCGTAAGCGATTCAGGATCTCTTCATGAATAGCGGCATTAAGCGCAACGCCCCTTTCGTCTGTGATATATTTCCTAATATCAACATCAAATGGATTGTAATACCTATAGCGGAGTTCACTGGGGACAGGTAAACGCCGGAGGAGCTTTAACCAATGGAGAGAGGCACCGATTGACGCAAGCGCTCCTCCAGCCAAAAAAGCAGTAACGAGGAAGCGTAAAGCATCATCTCCGCCACGCTTAATAAGTGGGTCTTCGTGCGTATTCATCAGCGGTCTATACCTTGTTCAACTGGGACAACGTAATATTGAACCCATTCTAAGTAAGCAAGCAACTTTTCACCTTCCCATTTAATCTCAAGTCTATGACCTAAAAACCAATTATTTGCTATGCGATCTCGTACCCAGCAATAATATTCATGATCTTTAGGATCCGACAGGTCAAAGATTTTAGAGTGGAAAAATGAATAAAGGGTGTAATGTGTGTAAGGGCCTTCGGAATTGGTCTTTAGGGCCGGAATACCGTTATACCCGGGCCAAATCAGTTCACCATCATGCCACTCCGATTGCTCACCATAATATTTTCGAAATCTAGCCGGTCCTACATACTTCAATTCAGACATTCAAGTTATACTCCCGATCCAATAGCCCTTGAATATGTTTAGCCAATAAGCGATCCTTCTCTTTTCTGATCTTTTGAAGTTCCCGGATGAGGCGATCCTGGAATACCATATTGCGCAAACTACCAGAATCAACCATAGGCTTTCCAGACAAACTTGTAGCAGCAGCGACAGCCTCCCCTGCCCTTTGACCAAAGATAAAACTACCATAAGCATAACCTACTAGACCTACAGTGAATGCCTTCAGGAGGACCCCAAGAAGACTCGCAGCAGAAGAACCCACAGACGCTACTCCCGAAGCGGCACTTGACCAGAATCCCCCCAACGGAGCAGGAGCAGCGGTAACGGGAGCAGCGGTAACGGGAGGAGTCGGCTGTGCGTATTTTGTGAGCAAATTAAGGTCTAAATATTGATTATCCATCTGTAATCTCGTCGCCATCTAGTAATAACTCTTTGGAAGACTTTTTGCTAAATGTTGGAGTACTTGCTATACTATAAGGGCTAGTTAGATTCGGCACGACAATACGAATCGGCCTCTGAGGATGTTTGAGTTTATAGGCATCTACTTCAGGATCACCAAAGGCCCCCTGTTCACAAGCCTCCTTATAAACACTGCGGAAATCTTCAATAAATTGGCGTACCTTTCTTTCTTCCGAGGGGTAGCCTTCCGCTAAGACAGAATCCAACACCGCCGCTGCATAGGCCCGCTTTAGGAAAACCTTAGGAGGCAAACCTTTAATAATTCGACTCCGCTCTTCATCAGGGAGATCCTTAAAGGATTGACCACTAGAAACATTCGCCGCAGCCTCTGTATCGACTAAATATACAATACCATTCTCCGCCCAAAACTCAACGCCTTTATAACGCTTTACAGCACCCATAAAATACCCTTCCTACGAATTCATTTTAAACCTAATATATCAGGAATACCACTAAAGCCTTTATTAGGAGTATACCTTTCCAGCTTGCTATCGAAATCAATTAACTTAAAACCTCTATCACTAAATAGATCTGATTTAGTCTTTAACGCATCAAGTTTATCCAATGCCGGTGTAAATTTACTTTCGTGAATCCCGCCTAGCATCCCAGGGATTAACTCATGCCAAGCGATCTGGCCTGTCGATGTCGTTGGAAGGCGCATGAGCCCTTCCGTAACCCTCCGCAGCGGGGTTCCGCTCAACTGACCAGAAACCTCCTCCTGGAAGCGGGCAACCTCGGATGCATAGGCCAAAATATCAGCAGCCTTATCATTAACCTCCGAAGAATGCAACAGGAACATCACTTGGCCCGCATCGAGCATCCCGATATTGGGATAGCCGAAGCGTTCAGCCAATTGCGCAATAGCCCCTTTCCTAAGCTCCGGATGGCGGTAACTCACCATAATTCGATCAATATAGGGAGCAAGGTCATAGACATATTGTGCCTTCCGAATGGACTGCTCTACTTCTGGAGTAATAAAGGATATATTTCTAGAGTTCTGGCGCAGCAACGCCATCGCTGTACCAGGATCTAATCCAGATTCGCTAGCCATTGCAATCCATTGAGCAGGAAGAACACGGGGCATGTCATTATTCATAATGCGGTGATAAAGCCGTAATAACGGCCCACCAGCACCCATCTCCCGTACTGCTCGAATCGTCGCTCCGGCAATATTCGCGGCTGGGCTATAGCGGAGGTTATTCCTGAGTTTTTCGTCTAATTTCTTTATTACTTCCCCAGAAACGGGGGCTTGAACTCCAGAAGCGGCTAGGGCTGCACTGTATAGACCATGCGGAAAGGCTGATAAGATATAGAGATCCCGACGGAGACGAAAGGCGGCTTCATCTAGAGGAAGCCCTTCATACTTTGCCCGTGTCTCTAGAATAATCTTCGTTAAATCTTCTACGGAAGCTGATTTACCGTATCTGGCTACTGCGTCTCTTGCTGCCGCGTAATATTTCAGTAATTTTTTAAGTTCATCTACAAATATATTAGGATTAACGGTAGGGGCAATTAAACCCTCTTTAATGGCGGAGCGGAGAATTTCACCTACGTCTTTGGCTGTAAAACCCTTCGCAATAGAGGGGTCAAACCGAACTTCCTCCATGAAACGATCAACGAGCTGCGAAGCCAGGTCACCATCTATACCGAATCCAGTATAGGCCTCCAGGATCCCCTTTAAGAAAACGGCACGGGATCCAAATTTGCCAAAGAGGGAATCATAAGCGTCTTCACCAAAAGTGTAATAAATATACGGGGCAATGAGGTGCCAGAACTGCTTATAAAATTGCAGTTTTTCTTGGGAGGGCGCATTTTTAGGGTTAACCCCGAGGATCTTAAAAACCCCATCAACAAGGGCGTCGCTATCTGCCTTAGTTGCAGCACTCCCTAGTTCCTGGGCGACCTGCAAAAAACGTTTCCTGTCCTGAGCAATATCGAATACGTTCCTCCTTGCCCCCGTAACGTCGAAAATATACCCCCGCGCCATAAGCCAACGATATACGTATGGCTTAAGCATACCTATAATCAGACTCAGACCATTTTCATCGGCCATATCTAACTCTCAAAACGACTAAACAGGGGTACCATTATAATTATAAAACATACCGGTATCCCAATATGTCGCAATTAATCAGCAAATCCGTAGAAAGAGGGATTTCTGAGCTTGCCTGTAGGTAGGCGCTCTGTATATCTGATACGAATCCTTCTACCAATAAATTCTTCCGGAGAGGCGTAAATCTCTTGGCGTAAAGCGTCGTCTAAACCAGTACCAACGACTCCTATCGGCTCGCCACCGGGTTTGTCAGAGAAGAGGATACCGCCAATCGCCTTACCCTTATATTTTCCACGTCCAGGGGTAAAACCAACAATATAAAAGTTATCTTCCTTAAAATTCTTATATTTATATGGAACCCCTCTTTCAGGGAATATAACAATACCCTCTTCAGTTAATGTATACTGATGCTTTTTAATAGTTTCGAGGAGTTGCTCCGCAGATTGAACATCCCTGGCCTCAATAGGACCATGAAAATTCTTAGGGAGTTTATCAAGGACTTTATTCAAAAATTCGATACGTTGAGAATATGGACGCTGATACCAGTCTAAATAATGTATATCGTCTTTTCCCTGACGAACTACATCAAAGATATAGAATCTCCACTCAACCCCCAGCTCCTTTACCCGTTCCATAGCCTTATAGAATTTCGAATTAAGAAGGGCGGAGATTTCTACAGGTGTCAAAACACGCTCAGTACCGTCAGGTTCCCGCCTTACTGCATAAATCTCTGCTAGCAAAATTGTATCATTTAATTTCGGGTCAGGGATATTCGGAATTGCGCCAAAAATGCGCTCCGTATGGACGATAGGTAGGCCGCTCCGTTTAGAAATGCGATGAGAGAATACTTCTAGTTTGCCGTCTCGTATGGTGATGATGCCGAGTGCCCCATCTACCTTTGGCTGCACGGATGCAATAGTTTGACCGAGAAGTTTTATTAAAGTACGGGCCTGCTCCTCGTCAATACTTTTATACCGTAATTTCGGAGGAAGGGCGGGATTAGGGCTAACATTGACCAAATACCAGCGCTTAGAGTCTTTCTTATCCTTTACCAGGGAATAGCGGGCAATCCCTCGGCCTAAATCTAGAGAGAAGACGATCTTATCAGAGGAAACATTATGTACGACAATAGGAGACTGCTTTGCCGGGTGAACATAACCCTTTCCGTAGCCCGAAGGGATTTCGCCAGAGAAGTCCTTATAGTCATAATCATGGAGAGGTTGCGCAAAGACAGCTATAGATTCCCCGGGTAGTTCGGGAAGTTCCTTTCGGGTAGCGAAACTGATGAGACCCGTTTCTGGTGTACCTATCCTGATATCATAATGAGGGCCCGCCCTCTCAGCGTCATGCCGACTAACAACAAAGATAGGTAAAGAATCCGATTCCCCATACTGGGGAATTTTGCCTAGATCGCCATAAACCTCAAAATCTTCAATACCAACAGCATGCTTAGCAAGTTTGTAAGAAACAACTTCTAAGATGGGGGACCTCTCAAGCGCACTGTCAATACAATAGAGAAATAAACGGCTATACATTGCTCATATCATTGCGGATGACCAAAGAGTCAAATGTGTGGAATGCGCGGGCATTGAAACATTTTGCATGGCTGCGTTTCAACTCCTGACAGAAACTCCGGCCAACGGTATCAGAAAATGCAAAAAATGCCTCCCTTAGAAAAATTTCTCTAGGATCATTAATCTCTACAGTTAACATTGGCACATTAGTACAGAAGAACCTGGAAAACGGGGCATAAAGCATAGCTTGCAGAAGTCCAGTCTGAAACGCCCTATAAAAATTATAAGACCTGCCAGGTTGCATATACATCAATTTTTTAGCGCCGCAAAAGTCAGGATGAATCGAGGTCTGGCAATCTAGGAAAAATGCTAAAGATGCAGGAGTAGCCTGGCATCTTGGAGAATTATGGTCGTATTCAAACGCCGCCAGGCAGCCTAGATAAGAAAGATATTCTTCATGACGGAGAGGCAGGCCAGATTTGAGGAAATAACCGGAGTAAATAGATAAGAAAGCCTTAAAGGTAAATCCGAAGAGGATATAAGGCTCATCGAGATAGACATGAACTGCATTCGTTGCGTCGATACTGAAGAATACGGGAATCTGCTTCCGTTTTAATCGAACTGAGGTACCTAAATCTGTGCAATGATAAACCGGATGCCCGTCTTCCCGGTGATAGCTGCGTTGATTCAGCGGTACAAATAGTTCGCGGACGATCCTATTGTAGTCCTGATAATAAAATCCGTGGAGATACTTGGTTGAATCGCAGAGTTCTATATAGAAAGAAGGAAGATAATGAACTATGTGGGCGACATCATAAATCCCTGTCTTATGATCTCTCCAGAAATGATTAAAGAAATATCTAGCGTCCACACGTGCAGCGCCCTTAGTTGCTCCTCTCCTGTAAGGAAGATTTATCTAACGCATATTTTTCGATATAGCCTAATGCCTTACGAGCAAATTGTTCTAAGTCATATTCCCTTACGGCGTCCAAAGTCGTAACGTCCTTGTAACCCCGGATAGATGTCCCGATAAATATAGGAGCAATGTAGAAATATATGATGGCCTTGACAAAGTCAGGGACATTTCCAAAGGAATTTGTAGGGAGAAGGGCTTCTTGTCCGCTTGTTACCTCTTCGTGTAAAGACTTGGCAAACTTATCAATGCCGTCTCGAAGCTGGTCATCCGTAACCCCTAATTGCTTCATGATATTTTCGAGAAATGGGCTCTTTCCATTCTCCAGTTGGTAATTAAGCTCATTTAATGCAGCGCCGATATAAAGGAGACCGCAATGGGCCAAGTCACGACCAGGAGAATAGTAAAGACGAACAGGGGCGTCCTTTTCAATGAATTGGAACATATCTATTCCTCCTTTCCCACAAAGTGCTGAATAAACGCCTCTGGAGTTGAGAATTTAACATTCTCAAATTCTTCAGACTGCAAGAGTATATTTCGCTTAAAGAACCAGTTACCCTTGGGAAGAATTAGATGGACAGAATCGTTGCTGAAGCAAAAACCACCGCTTAATCTATAGTGCTCAAATTTCGCATAAGGATTTCTTCTCCTAGAGCAGAAGGAGGCAATATGCAACAAATATTCACCCACTTTACCAATATCAGAAGGAACAGTACTTGTCAATACAAAACCGCGGGCAACCAGGTGAGATTTCCCGGCGTAAAGCCAGTCCTGCACATAAACAGGCTTATCTTCATTATCTAGAATACATACCACCTGCACTCGCCCTCGCACCGGAATAACCGGTGAAGTTTGAGTAGCAAAGAGGGCAGCAGTTCTAAATACTAACTCTTTATCGGAGTGATTGAATTCATAGGGAACCTTAGGAAGAATCCCCATCAGCTTTGCAGAAACTTCAACAGGTTCTCGCTGGATAACATCTATTGGCTTAGATTTACACAGACGCCGATAGAACTTTCGAAGGTCTCTAACAAAGGCTGATACAGATTTAGGTTCTACGAGGACCATGACTGCAACCGTGGAATGCTTTGCAAAAATTCTCGGAAACGTAAGAGGCAAGCATCGTTATGAAATACCAATACAGAGCTGCAATGTATATTATAAACATCTGAATAAGGGGCTAAAACGTACAGTTCTCGCTTAATAAATGAGAATACAAGAATAGAAGGTTCTTCCTGGTTATATTCCACAAAATCCTTATAAAGTTGAGACTTGTAAAACTTGCCGGGCTGAATAATAGTCGTAAGCGTTAGAACCGGATCCCGAACCTTGTATGGTACAACGCGGTAACCGACGATAGAGCGTAAGGATTCTATATCCTTTACGCCTGCAAAATGCTTTCCTGCTCCCCGCAAAATCCTAGCAAACAAGGCTTCATCCAGGCGAGAAAAGCAGCCTTCGTACATGCATTCCTCCTCTGCTCAGTTGATGTTGGAAACCCTCATGTCAAACTTTGGCCATTTACCGGTCCGATACCAAATGGCGATACAGCCCAGCATACAAGCGTGCGCAAATTCACTCTTGTACCCAGGCTCGCATACAATACGGTAATTTTCATATCCCCGGGAGGTACCGACATCCTCAATCAGAGAAAGGAAATGACGTAATAATCCCGGAGAAAGGTCTGGTTTGACATCGTCATTAAAGAAGTGGATCCGCTTCATTTTGATAGCCCCAGTTACAATCAGCATGCAGCGTGTAGGATCAATATGATAACAGGGTTTAGGATGCCAATTTGTTGGAGCTACATAGCGACAGGCAATACCGTCATTTGTAGCTATATAACGCATAGGCATCAAACGCTGCTGTAACTGAGGACGATTATGTACAAGAATCGTCTCTCTTAATGCACCGGCACCGGAATAGTCATGGGCAATAAAGTGCGGTTCAAAGATATCTATAAAGCGGGAAATCTCTTGGGCTTCTCTAATGTGGTCATGAGGAGTATAAAGTTCTGTGGCCCAAGGTACATGGATATAACCATCATGAGTTTCACAAACAAGGGCTAAAGTTGTATAATTTCCTTCTTCTCCGCCTCCACCCCAATCAATCCCCAAACAGCGAACCGGATAATGTTTCACAAGCCCACGGATACGCTCTAACTCAAAACGGGAACCAAGGTCGGCAACAGCTAACAGGTCATTAAGGGAAATAAGCCGCGCCGAAACATCACAGGCCTCACCCAAAACCTCCCTGGCATAATCCGCATAGGGAATAGAACCTTCTCGCTTACCTAATAAAATAGACCATTTAACGGGATCGGCGTAGTGCGAAACGACAATAGGTTGCGGAACGTGATAACCGGCACTAATCCACTTCTTTTCTGGATAACGATGCACCCAGACTCCCTTTTGGGGATAAATTACGCGAGAACACTTAGCACAGATCGTTCCAGGATTTTCTTCTGAAATATCATCCCGATAAGGCCCAATCATCTTATCCAAGTCATGTTCGAGGGAAGGTATATTCCAATAATTACAGGCCTCACATTTAATACACCACTCTGCCTGGCTTGTCTGATTATAGTAAAATTGCAAAGTATTATTATGCGTTAAAGGAGTTCCGGTGAATACGCGGAACCCATACTTAGAACCGGAAGCGGCCTCTAGGATGATAGGAATAAACTTGTAGTTAAAATTTTGCAGCTCGTCTAGATGAACCTTATCCGCAGGAACACCACGAGTACGCTCAGCGTCTAGGTGTGCGTAGGAAAAAACGATCCCACTGCCATTTGGGAAGCTCACGAAGAGAGTCTGGTCAGTTACGGGTGGGAATATCTTCTTTAACCTGGATTCATTATAAATAGGGCGCAGAAACATATTACTGATTCTCATGGTCTGCGCCTCGAGGGGTGCTACAACCAGAATAACAAAGTGGGGAATTGAGAATACCTGAAAAAGATGCTGAACGACAACACTAGTAGTCTTAGCGACCTGCCGACCCGTTTTATAGACGCAAAGTAGAGGTTGGTCCTTTTCATATAAAACCTTGAAGGGGTCATAAGGCTTGTACCCTTGCCCCTTCAAGGTGACTAGATTTTGTAATAATATTTCATCCATGTATTAGCTTATTCAGCAACTTCTTCTGATTTAGGGACTTCAGAATCAGATGTTGAAATTACATTTGTAGTGTAATTCTTCTCGAATTCAACTGAACGCTTCCGATTTTCCTCTAAAGAGAGCTCAGGGTTGTACATGTAACGACGACGAATATTGAGTACAGAATACAAAGCCTCCAAAATATCAGGGCGTTGTTCAATAAGCATTCCAAGCTCTCGGGAGGGTACAGCATCCGAAGCCGGAATACCTAGTTGCTCACAGTAATAATATGTACCCTTAGGACCCGCTGATCTCGATTGGATATCACAAATTTCTCGAATCTGACGTTTAACGGCAGCACTAAACGCAGGACGTACTGCGCGGTCTGTGGTCAATAGATTTACTGTGGCAGTATACCAATCGAAATCTACATCCACCAGACAACCATCCTTAGTAATAAAACGGATCGGACAGCGCAATTCGAAATCTTGAATGCCGAAGGTATTCTTTTGCACCCTAAAGGTCACTTCGTGTTGATATAGGGAGTTAATACTTGTGCGCGTATCAGAACTCCGGGAAAGGAGAAATTCATAACTCGCATAAAATTTAGGTTCTGAACCGCCAAGAGAGGTAATGATGGGCGGAGCAGCCCAGTAAGCACCCGCGGCCTGCCTTACCTTCTTATGATTCACAAAGCAAAGTGTAATAAGGGTACCGAGAAGTTTGTTCGCATTACTCCGTAAGAAATCCGCAATCGCCCGGCTTTCTACAGAAAAGCGAGCAGAAAGTGAACCCTCTTCCTCATGCTTCTTAATAGTATCCTCAGAATTACAACCTAATAGACTATCAACGATGATACAAAGGGGCGCATGCTCATCCGATTCATTGAAGCATTTAATCGCATGAAGGATACCTAACTGCCACTGATCTAAGCTACTACAGCTAATGCACCAATAACGAGAGGTATCTTTAAGCACGGCCTGTTGTACATCGCTGACGGGCCTGGTCTCGGTCTCGAAAATGATCCCATAACCCGCAGCGGCGAGGTGCCACCGCATAACCTCTAAGGCGAAGGTAGATTTAAAGCTGGCCTCCTCGCCAATGAGATGAATAATCTTTCCTAGAAAAAGCCCTTCGTTTTGAAGGAGATATCGTGTAGAAAGAGCAGGTACAGGGATACAAACATTCGATGCACGGGGATCTAGAAGACTATCTCCGAGCTTTCCAGCAATCGAAGAAACGATCTCAGAAAACTTCATAAGCCCTCCGAATGAAGTTCAAGGAAACCAAACAGGCATACTGCCTGTCGTTGTCTTATCTAATATTAGCCCACATTATCGCGGACTTGCTTAATTAAATCCGCAATACTCTTGGGTAGCTCCGGCACATCCGCACCCTTCTGCTGAGCAGGGTTTGAAACCTGGTCCCTAGGCGGGGTGGTCTCACGCCCTTCAGTAGGAGCAGGCCCCACCGGCTGCACCTGAAAGGGTGCTTGGGGGACATGCGGATTTTGAACTACAGGCGGCTGAACCTGTGCAGGCTGATAAGTGAAACTAGTAGGAGGGTTCACTGGTGTCGGAGAAGGTTGCTGTGAAATTGGTGACACGGGTGTCCCTGTAAACGTACCAGCTTGCTGTGTGGGTCCAGCCTGCCCGGTATGGCCGGACATAGGAAATTCTGCTTGCTTGTAGCGCGCGGCTTCCGGATGAAATTGCTGCGTTGGAAGAGGAGCACCAAAAGCAGCAGGGGGCATAGAGGGAAATTGCCCTGTATAAGGAATTGTCGTGTTCTGCTGAAGAACACGAAGCTCCTCATTCCCGGCATCAATATAACTCTGAGGTAATCGGGCCAATAAGTCAGTCCCATTCAGCGCATAAACAACGGCTGACTTGGGAATACCGCTATATACAAGGAGTTCTAGCTGCTCATCAATTGACAGCGGCTTGAGAACCGAAGAGAAGTCAAAAGATTCCTCGGAGAGGTGAGCAATCATCTGAGCAAGGGCAGGATTCGGGTTCTCAATAGCCGTAACGGCATAAGAACTCATTGTTGCCGTGCTCCCAGTCGCCTTTGCCTTGCGAGGTTCAAGATAAAATACCGGTCCATCTGGATCTTGGACACGAGGGCCGAGCTGATGGGACTGCTCCAACAAGCCGTTAATGGCTGTAGGAGAAAGCCCAAGCAAGACCTTCGGACCTTGCAATCCACGCGGCACTTCATAGACGGTTTCATCGTCCCTGTAGATAATAGCAGGCAATACCGTCCGGCTAAACATATTAACACAAGAGAACCCTGAGCCTGGATTATCAGGATAGACATTTGACCAGGCTGAAATCGCCGATAACCACTGGTTTCTTCGGCGAATGCTCATAACCGCTCCATGTAAGATATGGAACGGGTTCGAAAATCTTCCTAAAACATCGGCAGCTTCATAGGGCGAAAACTGAACGACATCAACCCCAATGACCAAATCAATAAAGATAAAACGTTTGTACGGGATGATATCGTCCATTTGCATGTTATAGAAAATCGGTTTGAAAATCATACCTTTGCTGTCAAACCTCGGGCGAGTCAACACATAACCCGGAGCCAGTCCTAACGTACCTAAAAATGCCATTGTCTCTCTCCTTTCAGTTCAATCTTCATTCCACCTGTTGTAAACTTCAGCCTCATACGCAAAGTAATACCACTCGGAACTCACAGGTCGTCCATCAAGATCGCAGGAGCGAAATTGAACCCGCTCTTGCATGCACTCCTTTACAACCTTTCCAAGAAATTCATCTACTGTATTTTTAGGAACTAGAAATACCAAAGCATCGTGATTATTCATGCATAACTTATAACCATATTTTTTCCGATCAGGATAAGTATAAAAGTTGAACATTGCAAGACCGATAGCATCAGCTACGCCAGACTGACAGGGGAAATTTAAGGCCTCCCGTTCAGCCTGGGCAATCTCCTCTTGGTTAGAAGTATTGATGTAGAAACGCCGATAACTGCCGAAACAATTACGAATAAATCCGGGATTACGCACACGAGCCTTAACCCGTTCTTGATAGTCTCGAATCTTGGTGTAACGAGCATAAATTGCCTCGATGATACTCTCTATATCCTGCAAGGTAATATCGGCGCCTTGAGCCTTTAGTTGATTATAGCAGGACACAGCACCACGCCCATAGTTCAGACCAAAAATAATTCGTTTTGCATATAAACGATATACTTCAGCCCCAATGGATTGCAAGCCCTCCTTTGTGGGGGGACAGGGTAACTTAAACGCTAATTTTGCAATATTGGAATGGATATCAAGTTTATCGGGATGGTCCTTGGGTAAGGTTGAACGCCAATAATCTTGAATGAGAGTATGGTCTTGAGCGCATACGCCAAGCATCAGGAGTTCGGCAGCAGAATAATCCACTTCGACCAGGACATAATCAGGATCGGCAACGAAGATCGACCGGATCGGGGCAACATAATTGTCACCGAGGATCCTTACATAATCCTCCTCGCGGGATTTTGATAGGTTCTGGATATTGGGATCTCGACAGCTACATCGCCGAGTTTCCTTTAATGGGATATATTGCGGATGAATCCGGCCATCAGCACAGATGAAACCAGCAATACCTCCAGTACCGGTCTCGTCAGGGAGGACCGTCTTCAACACCTGATCGAGTAAGCGGATATCTCGTAAAATCCTGACAACTTCACTGAATTGTGCTAGATATTCGCATACTTCTGCATCGGTACTAGGTGTAGCACCATTAACCTCGCATTCAGGACCCCAATTCTCCCCCTTGGTTGTCTTCACAGGGGTCAGATTCAAAGATTGTACGTGAGCCGGGAGAACACGCTTCTTGATGTAGCGCTCCCCAAAAAGTAGTGCTACACATTGCTGGGACGAGCGATAATTAAAGTCATCCCACCCCGTTAACTCTCGAAGTTTATTATTGAGGCGTTCTCGGGTCGCAATAAATGAAGAAGAGAGCAATTTGAGGCGCTCCCGATCGGCAAGGATACCACACTTACGGGCTTCATAGAGGCCTAAGTTCGCACGCATATTATTCCAATATGGGATCCAAGAGCTGTTCCTGTATACGTCAGAGTCCAAGGCCTTTGCATGATACCAGAAAAGTTTCAAGGTATAAACAGCGTCTCGGACGGCATAAGGATACAAGATGTCATTCGGGACAATACCATAACCACCAATATCCTTCTGCTTTAGTTTATGGGTCTTTGCATAAGAAGCAAGAAACTCCTCAAGCGGACGAGACCACGGAATAGCACCTACATAAAGTTCAGCACTCTTCTCTAAGTCGAAGGTAGCACATTCATCATGCGCATGATGAGCAATAATCGTATCAAATATTCCAGGATAATCAGGAGTACTTTGGTTCTCCGGAATAATATATTTTTGCAAGACATTTACACCGATAGATTCCAACCAGATAGCGTCAGCAGTAAAATTGTGTCCGACAATTTGAATATTGTTATTTGGGTTGAAGAGTCTATTTAACTGACGGGCAACTGCTTCAAAGCCTCCTATAAATGTTGGACGCCCTGAAGTATCGCTAGTCTCAATAATGTAGCCTGTATTTTCCGGATCCACTGAAGAAGCGAGCGAGATACAACGGGCATAGCTTCCGCGATTAATAGGATAGTAGCCGTGCCATTCTACGTCCACACTCACACGAACCAAACCGGGTGTATTAAGCCATCTATCTATAAGCTCAGATAAGGATTTCTCATCTCGAATTAGAGTAAAGGTAATATTGTCGCCTCGTGGTACCTCTCCAAGTAAGCCATAAGAGACAATCTTCCGCAAGGAATTACTAAAGCGACTATAAGAATCATGACTCTTAAAGGCGTCTAGAGGAAGGGCATAAAGTTTTGCACGTTTGGTCTTGACGACAGAACCTTTATTAGGATTAGCAAAACCAATACTATACTCATATTCTTCAGGTTCATAAAGTACACGATTAAAGGCTTCTCTAGAAAACTGTTTAAGGGCCGTAGCACCAACACAGACAATAATATCAGGTTTAATAATGGAGAGCTCCTCTAGAATAAGAGGACGAAAGAACTTAATCCAAGTATTGATATTCTCTTTTGTAGGCGGCAATAGAACGCGACACGCATTAGCACAATAGATTCTATAATTGCTATTCCAAATATCCGGGTAAAACTCTGTCAGTAAAGACCAAAGGGCACGGCCAAACGGTCCTACGAAATTAGCTCCGTAGTCACCCTCGTACCTCCCAGGGGCCTCAGCAATAATATAAATGTGAGAACTGTTTGGGTCAGGATTAACAGGTCCTCGTGGGATAGAAGAAATCAGATGAGAATTAAAACAAGCATTAGTAACAGCAAAGTCATAATAGACCTGATCGAAGAAATGCCCAGGAATGTACTTATAAATTTCATTATTAAATACTAGGGAGGAGAAGTAGCCATAAAGGAGATCAAAGTAAATAGAATTAATGATGTAATTGTTAACTATATCCGGGTCTTCATGATTACTATCGGCATCAGGAAAAAGTTGTCGCTTAAATGCCTCAAGGAGATAGACAGCAATATCGTTAAAGGGGACATATTCATTTGGAATATGATAAAATTGACGCTCGCCACCCAGTTCCCCCTGTGAAAGTAGCTTCCCAAAAGCAACCGTAGAAAACATCTAACTCCTCCTCATTAATGCATCCGTAAGGTAATTTTGTAATTCATGAAAGGAGATGTCCGCCGGATCACAGTTTCCAGGGAGCGCGACCGGAACAACCTCAACAAAACCCAATAAGCGTTTCGAAAGAATCTCCATCTTTTCCTTTGCGTCACCATCTAACAAGATAAATACCGTCTTATAGCGAGAACGCAAGAGCTCTACTTGATTCTGAGACAAATGCGTTCCAAAGAGAGCTAAAGCCGGAGGACCGAGGCGCCATACATCGAAAACGCCTTCTACAAGGATTGCATACTCATAATCCGCTGAAGCATCCCAGTTGTAGAAAATTCTGGAAATCTTAGCACCAGGACTCGTGATGTATTTGTTCTTACCGGTATAGACAAGCCGTCGAGCCTGCCATGCAACAAGCTGCTTTTCAAAGAAGATAGGAATGATGAGGCTATCATCAATAATAGGCATTGCAGACTCGTGTTCGACATAGCCTATAGCATACTTCTCCGCAATCTCTAGGGGATCGAAACCTCTAGAAATCAAATATTCACAAGCCCGATGATATAGAGGAAGAGACTGCAAGGGAATAAAGTTATGAGGAAGCGAAGCGGGCGATAAAGGCGGTTCTTCGGTGGGCGTGATAAGTGCCTCTTTGGGAATATACACATTTTTCCCTATAACCCATTCACGAAAGAGCTGGCTAACATCAAGATCAGAAAGGCAGTCCTCGTTATAGCATTTAACCAGTGTATAAGAGTTGAAGTTTGGGATATTTGTACCCCAGCGATGATTTACATATAGACGAAAACGGGTATCAGGTCGTACACGCTTGACATGGTGACAAAAAGGGCAGCAGATGCAATAAGCCTCGCCGCGCTGCCGTATAACAGTTCGAAACTTATCTCGAAAAGGATCGTAAACTGATTCTGCAATAAGGGGAACGCCTTGGTTAGAGATGTGCACCTGACCAAACAAGCTCTTTAACCTGTCATACAATTCAGTGTTTAGTACGGCACTCATCTGCGGTTTCGGATGCCAACACCAGGAATAAACTTATAATCACCGCTAACATCTTCAAAGGCTAGATAATCTGTTTTACGGATCACTGTAGGCGCGCGCATCATAGAGCGACGAGCCTTTGTGCAGGCGATATATTGCAAGTGGGTATCAATGTCTTCTCGACTTAGGGAAAAGGAATACCAAGCATAGTTAGCAAAAGATTTACACCACTCAGCATCGGTATGATCTGGGATGTGGTGCAAGGAGCGTTTTGAAGACTCGGCGGATAACTGATGGAAAATCCAAACAGAGCAGTTATACCGCCGGGCGATCTGAATAGCGAAATCCTGAACAAAAGAGGACAAATAATGCACAATCCGGTCATGGTTCTTCCTTCCTAAAGAAATTTCCCGCCGGATCATAGCGAGGGACCAATCAATTACAACCGTGCGAACACGACGCCCTTCCTGATGAATGGCCTCAATATCCGCGGCAACCTCCGGAATACCTCCACCACCATAAACTCGCCCATCAATCTGCTCGCCAGAGAAATCTCGAAAATAGCAATATTTATTTAGAAAAGCAATAGCCCGATGAATCCTGTCGAACTCATCGGGCTGACCTATCTCTCCGGCAAGTGTCGGGTCGGAATATATCGTTTGTAGTCGGGAAATGGGGATATTCGATACCATCGAAACAACACGAGCAATAACCATGTCACGAGGAAGCTCGTAAGAATAGAAAACAGCAACCTCATCATTCGATGGGATGCTAAGCATCGTACTATAGGTCAGTTGGAGGCCGAGGATTGTTTTCCCACTGCCTGTGCAACCCAACACGGTATAAACCTCGCCAGGCTGCATACCGCCATCCATATATTCATCCAAAAAAGGAATGCCCGTACTCACACGATCTTGAGTGCGGAAGAAGCATGAAATATCTTCGGGGATTAATTCTGTAGGATATGCGGCAAGGCTACATGCGTTGCGATAACGATCATAGGTGGTCTTAAGTAGTTCATCAAGTCTATTCTGAGGAGTGTTTACTAAACTTGTTTGCAGATAAGTCTTGTAATACTCAGCTACAAGATGATTGAAGAAACGCTGAGCAAGCGTAGGATCTAAAACACCTGGAGGAGGTGCGCGATAAACGCAATCAACAAGGGCAAGGGCATCACCAAGGGTTTCAGGACTTGTCTCCTCGAAGAGGAGGTCCGAAATTAACGCAGAAAGTGCTTCCTTTCCCGGGATTCGCCCCGTTTCCTTGTAATAATCAAGTAAACAGCGTACAACTATAGCAGCAGCACGGGTATCAGAAAATTGAAAGTAATCTGGACGAAGTAAAGCTAACAAACGACGTTGAATAGGGTTCTCATGGATAACATGAAAAAGCAAAAAGATCGTAATTTCTCGGCCACGTGTTTGCATAGGCAACCCCTAAGAATTAATGCACCAGGGTATTAAGGATTACCCCCTCCAAGAGACGGAAGATATATCTTTTGGTAACCTAGAAACTCACCGAGACCAGGAACTTGGGTCTCGTAGCAATCCGGGCATATAGAATAATAAATCCGAGCGAGAGCACGATCATCAGAATTAAAATCCGGGATGCTATAAATCATTGCCAGAGCTGCTCTTACGACAGGATCAAATGCAGGCAAACAAGATAGGTAGGCCTTTTGAAGGGCTTCCTGGGGAGAATCACCCAAAAGGAGGAAATTAGCAGCCCGCGTTCTCAGGGTTGCAATAGCCCGCTTAAAATTAGTCTTAAAAGTCTCCGAAGCAGACGCCTCAGCTTCTCGAAAGGCCTTTATAGCGTTTTCGGATAATAGGTGATTTGGGTAGAACTTCCCAGAAGAATAGAATAAGATACTGTTGCAAATATAACCAACGTAATTAGTTATCTGATTTTTCTGTAAGAAATCAACAATCTTAATCCAGACAGATTTGCGGTGAATGCCGTATTTGTCAGTTCCTCCGTCCCAATGGGGGTCATCGCGCTTGACTCTAATCTTCTTAACTTGGGATAAGACATCATAATAAATCGACTTAATAGCTTGAGCTAGGGCTTCATAATCGTTGTCCGCTCGGGCTGTATTGGATCCAGCCGTTCGCCGCATAACTCTTCATCCTTGCTTTTGTGCTTCTAAGCGTTTTCTCATTAAAATCGTCCCAGAAATCAACAACAATTCCCGCAGCCTTGTTAATATCAGGGCAAATCCTTGAGACGCGACCGGGGAACTGAACGCTAGCGGTTTTGCTTGCTAGCCCATCTGCCCGTATAAGAACTTCCAAACCGTCGAAAGAGACCCCCGTGGACCACACCCCCGTAGCAATACAACCCATAAGCTCTCGAGAGAGGAATTTAACCCGCAATTCATCGCGGCGTTTTGGAGAGATTCTGGGAAAATTACCTTCCCGTCGCACACCAGCATAACACACCTCGAATTCAGGCAGAAATTGCTTGAGATTCAGTGCGTGATCGACAGTCTCTACCAAAATGAGCGTTTGTAGCCCGCTATTGTAGAATTCTCGTGCGATTTTTGCAATATAGCTATTTCGGGCGGTATTTTCCCAGTAACCTAGGCGCTTCCGTTCGACGAGCAGTTCCGGCAGCCGCATAGGCGGGCATGGAGGGCGAAACCATTGCACAACAATCGGTACCACACTCCCGGCCTGCGCAACCTCATTATAGTTCGCAGTGAAAATAGTTGGTCCACATAATCCTCGAATACGCTCCTGCAAACCGTCAAAACGTGTATTAGGGGTTGCAGTGCAGCCGATGATACGATTTGTGCTATAAGAGAAAAACTTGTGATAAAAACCATCCGTAACGAGTTCATCAACCTCGTCAAGGACCAAAATATCAGCAGTAAAATCTGAATAGTTCAAACTTCCTGCGGTATAAACAGTGACTCTACCTTTTTCCCGCTTTCCTCCAGTACATAGGCCGACGCGGGGCATATAGCGAAGCATCGTGTTGTAGATATTCATCACAACATCTCGACGCTTCGTTACGATATCAACTTTGGCTTCTTCATATAGACAAGCGAGTGCTGAAAAAACGTAACTTTTTCCGAACGCTGGAGGAGCAACGACTAAGCCACCTCTATTTGCAACAATACGTTCTTCTAGAATCTTTAAAAGCTCCTCTTGGCGATAGCGGAAGGTAAATTTCTGAGATAGCGCGTCCCAATTCGCCTGAAGGATTTTGTAAGGCTGATCCTCAATAAGATAAGGAATTTTTAGCGTCCCTAAAATCTCTAAGAGACGTTCTAGATAACCGTGAGGAAGGCAATAAGAACCGTCCTCCAAGATAGCAAAGTTCTCTTGGCGAGAAACCTGGACTTTAGAACGGAAAAGGTCATACTTCTTCGCGTAGAAAGAGAACTCTGCCTCCAGGACGCTAGCAAAGGCAGGAGTAACATCCCGGAGAATCAAGAATAAACCATGCTTCTTAATGAGCATCCTGACCAATCACCTCTGGAAAAAGGGGCATCACGTAATCCTGATAAAAGCTAGAAAAATTCCCGAGCTCTACCGGTAAGTATTGTAAATCCTCAGTAGAGCGATGCGTCAAAAAGTGCGCCCATAATTCACAGAAGGAGGCCACGAATGCCCGCGTTACATTATAGATTGCAGATAAGAAACGCTCTGTGCTAATCCCATAATGGCTAGATAGTCGCTCTAGGAAGAAACTCCCCGGGCAATTCGCATAATCAGTAGCGCCGTCTAATGTCCGTTGAAGTGCTGAATATGAAAACCATGCACGAAAGGCGTACATTGTGGGATTCGCTGAAGATTTACGCAGAAAACCCCGTACAAAGCGGCGTCTTGTATGTAATCCGAGCAGAAAATAGAGCTGCTCATAGCGGGAATCAACATCCACATCCTCAAGATACCATCGCGGATCACCAATACACGCCATCAAACGTGCTAAGGCCTCAACATCAGCGACATTATACCAATTCGCCGGAATCCAGAAACTGTGCTCTTGTAAGATAGGAAAAATGTCTAAGTTTGGCCTAGTTTCCAAACTTAGATTCGCCATCGCATAAAGGAAATCATCATGAGTCAGCTCTCGCGGGCCGCCTAAGGCAGGATGCACATTAATATCATAAGAGCAGCGAATGGTCTTATCCGGGTCAGTACTCTCTGGCATAGTCAGAGAGATTAGGCGCGGGGCGGCAATCTTTACAGAGACGATAGGAAGAAATTGGTCAAGAACATAGAAGAATTCGATAATACGAGCCATCTCCCTACACGGAAATATGGTGTAAGCCCCATCCATATGTGACATGACAAAATGGGTTACACCATATGGAGTAGGAAAGACCTCGATTGCTTGATTATTCCGAAAGATAACAAATCCAATATTCGTTCTAACGATAGCATAATTGTCCTGCATAAAGTAAACCTGTTATCGCATCAACGCGTTCAGGAGAGCATTCGTTGTGGGATACCCGAGAGCAGCAACCGCGAACAACTGGCTCACATTTGAGTTAAATTCATCAATTTTAAAGTTCTCCTCATTCATAGCGGCGAGAGCATCTACAGGAGCTAATTGAACGTCAAGCTGCTTAATTCCATGAACTAAGAAATCGCGGACAATCCGAAACTTGGTGCGACGCAGGGCATCACTATCTCGAGGACTAATTAGCAGCCGTTTGCCAAGTTCCGTGGTCCACCTATTCCTTCGAAGCTCCTTAATCATATCAGTAGCATATGCCTTGTCAGGTAAGTTTTGCAAGAAGTCCTCAGGGTTTGGCACACCGGCCTTACGAAGCATGGCAGTGGCAAAAGCGTAATATTTGGGCTCGAGGTTCGGATATCCCATCTGAGCCAACTTATCCTCGGCAATTCCTGCTTGATCCTCAGTCATATTTTCATATGCACGAGCCGCATCAGTAAGGCCATCAGCTCCAAAAGTTTGCCGATATAAAGGCGAACTGAAAAATCCGTATGCTGCACTACCTAAACCAAGCAAAGTCAGCAAGATCGGACCGGCTTTCTCTTCAGAAACAAATGTCGAAATAACACCAACAAGCGTGAGCGGTACACCCAGTAGTAGAGCAAGTTTAGGCCAAACAGGAGTATCCGGATCAGAAAACCAATTAACGAAAGCGGAAACGACATCAACATTATCTTGAACCTGAAAACCACGTTTTGCAGCTTCCCGTTTGAAATTATCATAGGCCTTTCCAAAATCTTCCGCGGTCAAAGGGGAGTCACCGGTAGCTTTAGCAATCTGGTCATTTACAAACGCCTTAAAACCCTCAATGCTCACGTTTTCATTTTGCGCTTTATATGTTTTCCAAAGGTGGTGTGAGAATAGAGCAACGACAGCACGGCGATGTTGTGCGTTTGCCGAGTCGAAGGTAGAAAAGTTATTGCTATAGAGCTGAAGGCCGAGAGCAGCATCGGGGAATTTTTCTTCTAAGGTTTTCAAATCCCCGGCAGCAACAAGCTTCTCAAATTCCTCTTGGGCTGAGGACAGATAATTAAGGTAATCTACGTGTTGCTTAGTAACGTCTTCAAATTCCCGTTGAAGGAGCTGATCGACACCAATAGTTTTTTCATCTTTACCGGGATCCTCATTACCAGGGTTGCCCTCTCCACCTGGACCCCCAGCGCCACCTTCACCTTCTGCAAACTTAATCATATTAAAGTACGGATTTCTACGCAAAATACGCGCGGCATCAGAGGCATCCTGCCGCAGCAAACTCGCCAATTTAACTGTTCTCGCGGAAGAGAGGGCACCCACCAACTCTCGCTTCAAGACGAGATTAAGCTGAGTAGAAAGCCGCATAAAAGCGCATTTAAACTGCTGTGTTTCGTAAATATCGTCAATGAGTAGCTGGAAATTTTCTGGAAGTTCAGCAATCATGGTACAACCTATCGGTAATTAACAATGTAACATCAACAAATTTATAGAATATAAGCAATCATTGACCCTGGAGTATCATTCGAAGCTCCTCTGGTGTAAGCTCAATATCATAACCAAGATTGGGCATCATAGACTGTGCCGTCAATTCTGCCTTTTCACGTAGTATTTCATCCCGACTAACATAACCCTGCATTGGTCGTTCTCTAGCTACAAAGGCCTTATGGAACGGAATGCCGTGGTTGGCTTGATACCGTGCAAGGTAGTTATATAGGCCACGTTCGGCATACAACAATGCCCGATCTACATCATGGATATTAACAGAGCCGTGGCGTGTCGGATCCAGAAGTTCCCGCTTTAAGTAGACACGAATCCAAGCACGCGCATCGTCAAGGGCAGGTTGTACGTTTTGGGGCATATGCGCACGGACAGTCAAAAAGTTCTCGTATGCTTTAATCGCTTTGTATGTCAAATAATTATCAAAAGTGGGCTCTTTCAGTCCATAGCGACCCATTTCATTCAATTCATTCTGAACACGGGTAAGACGACTCAAGAAGTTCCGCTTAGCAGAGTAGTAACGACCTTGAATGCGCCTATATGCACGCGGATCAATTGTTCCCTGAGCAGCCTGTCTCGCCGCAGCATTAAGCGCCTGTTGAGCATCAATTACTTCGTATGCTGCACCTTCGATATTATTCGCATCAATTAGATAATTAAATTCAGGATTATTCCAAAGGGTCTTAAATGTATTCAAAAGACCAGAAGTATTATAACCGAAGGTCTGATACCAATTTTCCTCGTTTATAGCCTTACGCTTTCTCTGTTCCGCACCTTCCACAGGAGTATACCATGAGCCAGGCTGTATATCAACTTTGTTAAGTTCACGTTCATGCGCATGAAAGTTTCTTAGAGTATCAATAGGAATATCTTTAAATGGATTACGCGTCCATCTTTCTTTGTACGCACGCTCTTGCTGTTGCCTCAAACGTGCTTCTGGGGTAAGTAGGCGCTTAGGAGGAACTGAGGAAGATTGTTCTAAATAGCCTCCCGGCAACCGCCAAGGAGCCCTGGGATATTGATGAAACCAACCTTCAGCCTTGCCACGAAATGGATCAGCATAATATACAGTAACCCCCCGATAAGGCGTCCCAGTGCCATAAGCAGAAGTCTTAATATTAGAGGGCGTAGTTTGCGTCGGAGGATTCTTAGGAACAGCAGGCGCAGAGGGTGATGTTTGTGATGCACGGACTTGGCGCTCTACCTCATCTCTTTGCCTTTGAATCTCTAACATAGCCGCGGTCTCTTCTAATAAAGATCGAGATTTCTGAGAAAACGGAAAAACAGTCTGGGGTTTCGATGATTGAACTTGCCGCTCCACCTCCTCCTTTTGTTTCTGAATCTCTAGCATATCCGCGGGCTCCTCTAAGAAAGACCGCCTAGGTTTCGGCGGATTCGAAAGGGTACGCGGAGGTTTCGACTGGGGAGGAGTTAGAGGGAGGCCGCGAAGGAGGGCTTCAAAGGAAAAAGACTCCCCGGAATCGCCAAGGGCAGGCAATGGCGTAGGCGGCGGCTCGTCAAAGGGTACGTTACTAGCGGGTTTTTCTGGCATAAGGGAGCTGCGTAAGCAAATAAGTAAGGAGGCTAGCTATCTTCATCGGATGGTGCTGACGAACCGTTCCTATATTTGTAGTAGTCAGCGTACCGGGACCTTTCCCTAAGCGTTTATCCAAAAGATTAGGACCGAAAAAATCAGCCGATAAAATAAATTTACCACCTTTCGCTGCGGGAGCAGTTACAGTTAACGGCCATTGCACAGGGATATTTCCGCCACCGGGCTGTGGACCAGGAACCGGGGCCTTCGCGGCAAGTTTGGCACGCAAACTGGCAATTTTAGCCCTTAAGTACAAAGCGGCAAGTTTCGCACTCTTTTTAGAATCTTCCTGTTTCTTAGGTTTCTTTCGCTCAGGAAGTTTCTTAATATTTTTCGTGTGCTCAGCCCACCGCTTGGCTGTACCTTTAGGAAGTTCGCCGCGCGCCTCTGCCGCGAACATCCAACGCATTTGAGCTTTAGATTTAAAAGGCACAGGTTTATCCTCGCTGCTCTTCTTCAGAGTCTGGAATACCGTCGCCGTCAGCATCAGTAACGTCTGCCTTACGACGACGCTTACGTGGCTTTACTTCAGGAACTGCTTCTACTGATTGCTGTGCAGCTTCATCGAGTGTATCTGAGCGGTGATTCCCTGTAAACCCCGGCATAGATTCCTTCTTCTGTTCCTCTGAATGTGGGGTTTCAGGCGCCGCAGTAGTTGTAGCTACAGATTCTTCTGCCGGTGCGCGCTGCACTGCCCTTGAAGCAAAATAAGCAGCTCGCCGAGCAAGTTCAAACGGAATATTTACGTTACTCATAAGGACCTCCCAAAATAGAATCAGACTGACAATAAATATTCTCCTAAATTAATTATAATCAGTCTCAAAACGCCATCCCCGGAGCGGCCTGCTGAGCTGCTTGTTCTTGAGCCTGAATCTTACCTTGCAGTGCCGCCTGATTATCTTTATCTTGTAAAACCTTCAATACTAAGGCATGAATAATCTCATTTTTACTAGCAATACGCCTCAAGGCAGACATTCGCAAACGCGGGTGCATCCCATAGATCATATCTGCGATCTGCTGAGCTGATTGTAAAAGGTCTTGAGGAGAAACCGGACCAACCCCTGGATCTGGTATCATAGAAAGGACCTGCTGAACCGGATCGTTTGTAGGAGGAGCCGGTTGCGGAGGTGCACCCTGTCCACCTTGTGGCTGAGGAGCACCAGGAGCTGGGCCCACGCCAAGCATACCGCCCATCCCAGGCATGCCTCCCATACCTAACAGGCCAAGCAGACCCTCCATGCCTTCTCCCCCTGGAGCGGGGGCGGCCATTTGCTCGTTGAGTTCTTCCTTGGCCGCATTTTCCTGCAATTTCTTGATTTCCTCGGCCTTGGTTTCTTCGTCGAGCATCTGCTGGCGCATCTCTTCCTCGAAGGAGAGGCCGATGCTCTTGAGGCCCGTATGCATACTGATGGCACCTTGGAGAGCCAGCTGGAGCTTCGCCATCTGACGATTAATATCGTCAACATGGGAGGGTTTCGCCATGCGCAATTTGAAGGGTTCCCACTTAAACCTAATACTCAGTTCCTTGGCTAAATAGCTCAAAAACTTATTGAAGGCATCAGGAATGGACGCCCAGACATTCTCAAGTAGGCGAGTTGCTACAGGCAAGGCATTCACTGCCATGCTACCTCGGAAAAATTCAATCGGAATACCTAAAGCAGAGATAAGATCGACCATTCCTTGTTCTATTAGTTGATGGGGAATGATACGGCCACCCTCACCCCCAATGAGCTGGTACCGAATCGGGAAGGGGGCAGAGAACCAGCTTGTCGGATCACGGCGCCAGGATTCGATGATTTCTTTAAGCTGATAATTTACCTCAGGAAAAGGCATATTGAATGTAGGATCGCCAAATTCTGGACCGGCAGCGCGGGATTCAGGAGAGAGGATGCGCATAGGAATTATGAAATCCTGCGCAATACTCTGGTTCGCCATCCGTAAAAGATCTAGATACCAGACTTGACGGAAGTTCGAGAGGATTGGAGGAAGCCCCCAGCCGTTCATATCAAGCCCCGATATTGTAGGTTCCTTGAGGTGGATAATCATATCGGGGTATATGATATAATGCTCATTGCGTGCTAAGGCCTCGAGGATACTATCAGGAGCATTAGCTATAAATAGCGGATCATTTTGCTGGTAGCGTTTATGGATACGGGCGGGAATCTTCCATAGGTATTCTGTCTGACCACTTAAAGGTTCATAATTAATCTCAATCTCATGAACGGACCAGCGGATTATATTAATATCTTCAGGATTCGTACCTGGAGAAACAATACTCTGCCAAGGGCCACGATAAGAGCATTTGAGGCAGGTTAAATGAAATTCGTTATTCTGTAGCTTAAAGTCGGTTCCCGGAGTATTGGCATAAGGCAAGAAGGCGACGGCGTACCCGCAATGAGGACAGATAACTTGCCGATGAATACGAGTCCAAACAGTAGAAAAGGAGTTACCGTAAACGAGCTGATCTAGGCCAATAGAACGGAGAATACTGTCAATATAAAGAGTATTGTAGAGGTAGTCCTTTAAACGCTCTGCCTCTTTGCGGTCGGTGCCGAGGACCTCAATTTCCGTAATAAAGTATGCAACAAGCCTTCGAATCGCAGCCGCAAGGGTTTGATTTGAGAGAAAGGCATATTCGCACCAATAAAGCGCGTCCCGAATACTAATCGGGACCTGCTTGGAAACGTAATCATTCCAGGGCTTAGGAAATTTATCAATATTAAATAGCTTTTCGTCAGGCATAGAATTTAATCTTCAAGATTTTCTGTAGGAGAATCTACAGGTTCTTCAGAAATATTTTCGGGCGCAACATGAGAACTATTGATTAAAACGCAATATTCATACCCAGCATGGCTAAAATTCAAGCCCAGTGCCGTAACAGGCACTGCGTCGATATCGGCATCCTGGCAATTCATAATGAACATAGAACCAGGCTGAGGAAACATCTTCGGAAAGCCAACCGCCGCAGAATTAAAAACGAGAATTACATAAGGGGGAACTGATAAAACTTCATGGAAGTAAGTCGAGAATGAAAACTTACTAGAAGGAATAAATATATCAACCTGAACAGAAGGCGCAGTTACAACAGAAGAATCTTGGGAATTGCGAGGAAAAGGAAATTTGCTATCTTGCGCGCGAGATACAAACGAAGGAAAAGGAGAGCTAACTTGAGTAAAACCTACATTTTTAGATGCCTGCTTCGGGTTCATAGGTTCATCTCCGCTATATTTACTTAAAACCTCGATAAATTGATCCGTATCCGAGCAACGAGCCCTTAAGACTGCCAGGGATTTAATATCGATAAAGCACTTTCGCCCGTCAGGAAGATTAACAATAGCGTTCTCCGGGCAGCCAAAAGGATCATACCATTTTGGGGTTTCGCCCTCAACGGGGAGAACTTCGATGGTGCGTATATTAAATTGACTACTCATAAGCATATTCCATGATAATAGATACCATTTACAAACCTATCTAAATTTTATGTTCAGATGCCCAGGCAGAGGTATAATAGCTAAAACAAAGCGGGCGCGCTAGGCGCACCCGCCACACCCCATTTTTACTCCTCCACCTGAGTTTCCTCCTGAGCTTGCTCTTTAGAGCGAGCTCTACGACGGAGATAGCTGCGATCTGGGACAAATAGATCCCAAACGAGCCCCTTATAAGGGAAGGCCCGGAGGCCCACACTTTGCCCCGCGAAACCGGCGTGAGACCACTTCCTCAACAGAGATGTTAGTATGTCAAGCACTTCTGCTGAGGTCCTCGTGGCCCCGAGGTCTTTGGCCTCCAATTCCTCCCAAACAGCCAACGCAGAGCTGTTCGCTTTAGCCCGCGCGGTCTCTTTGTTTGGGAAGTACAAAGTCCCCCGACCGCGTACCCTAGGGCCATTCTGGCCCACGAGTACGAGACCGACCTCGTTCTTCGTGGTCCACCATATCCTGGCGGGCCAGGTCCTAAAGTCAGCGTAATATCTGACCATACCTCCTCCTTATAATGGAAGGACCAGGGGACGCGGGTATGACCCCGATGGTCATACCTCAAGAATAAATGCCATCAAAAGCAAGGATTTTCCAAGACTATTGATTTGCAGAAGTTTCTATACCAGAACCGTAGTTGAGGAGTCCGGCATATGTGATAAAAGCGGCATCTGCGGCATTATCACTCCCGGGCACACTTTCGTCGAGTGTCGTGCCAAACTGAGAATTGCAAGCTCGGATAACGGCGGCCTTGTTCGCTCGACCGCTACCGGTAGCAATTCTTTTAATAGTTCCAATAGGAATACCGAGGAATGGAACATTATGGTCCTCCGCCCAAAGGAGAGCTACAGCCCGCAGAGAAGAAAGGAGTTCGGAGGCCGATGCTACCCGAGCAACGACCTCCGCTGTGCTAGAAAGATATTCGGCAGGTGGGGTAAACTTAACATCTTCATAGAAAATTACAGAAGGATTAGCTAAAGAAAGGAATTGACGAAGGAGCAAAAAACTTATACTTTTAGACTCGTATCTCCCAGCATTTAGATCGAGAACCCCTATCATATGCGGGAACATATACCACTTCTTACGGGTATTAGAGTAGACGGCAAAGGCATAGCCTAGGTTCAGTCCGAAGTCTAAGCCGAGGGCCAGGCGATCTGGAGGGCCATCGAGCACCTCCGCGACTGGTATAGGGTTCTCCAAATTTTTAAGGTCTAAGGCAATCTGTTGAAGGGACTTGTAGGAATGCATAAGAAACTTTAAGTATGAGCTTCCTTCTCAATAGAAATTATCTTGTAATCACCACGCAAAATATCTGCCTCATGTGTAGCCATAATACACTGCACACTTTGTTGCTGGCAGAGCGTATTCATTGTATCCAAAATAGTTGAAATGCCATTAAGGTGTCGAGAGTCCAATCCGGCAGTCGGTTCATCTACAAGTAGTACACCAGTAGAGCATGTCATCAGATAGAATACAAAAAGAAGAATAAATGCCAGGATTACCTGTTGCCCGTAGGAAAGGCGTGTAACAGAGATATTTGTACCATCCGGGAAATGTGCAATAAAGTCATAGGTTTCACCATTAAATTCGAAAGAGACACGATACACAGCATCGACGTCAGCAAGTATCCGATTAACTATAGATAGAAATCCGCCTTCCGAGAGTAGATTACAGATATATTGTTGAACATCCGCCACAAATTCCTTGCAGAGATTCGTGCAAATATTAAAAATATCGCTATTCTTCTTATATTTCGCCCTGGCAGCCTCGGCCTCAGCCAATGAATTTTTTAGCCACTCCAAATGGGTTTCTGTAGCCTTTATCTGCATCGCGGCCTTTTCTAGCTGAGCCAGGCGCTGAGAAAGTTCAGAGTGGCGTAATTTAGCCAGAGCATAGACCTCATCTCCGGGGTATGTAACATCTGGAAGTTCTTTAATCTGGGAAATGGAAGAAGCAATAGAGGTCCTTTTACCGTTTAATCTTAGAAGTTCCTCAGTAAGCTCTTTAAACTTTGCGAGGGTCCTAGTGAGATAATCCTTAACCTGAATGAGTTCTTTTTCCAGGTCTTCAGAATATTGAGCCATCCCACGAACACGACGATGAGCGTCTCGCAGGCGGCGGAGGGCACTTCTTAATTCGGCCCGCTGATCTCGCTGGGTCTGAAGATTCTGAATAGAATTCGCCAAGCGCTGGGCCTGGTCTTCGAGAAAAGCGCAATCCTGGGCAAATCTCTTTAATTGCTCTAAAGGGATCTCTTGCTCACAAAGAGGGCACTTTCCAGTAAGATTATGAGATATATAATGCTCCAATTGTACCCTAGGATCATTCTTCTGATAGATTGCTAGGCGACTCTTGACATCCTGATATAGCTCTCGGGTATGCGCTAATAAGGAAGAAACCGGGGCAGGGCGATCTCTAAAGCGGGCTAAAATACGGGAAATCTGAGACGAAACTTCTAAATATTTTGCATATTCCGCCTTCTGCTTAGCAATCTGACTTAACCTCTGATTAAGATCAAAAAGAGAAGAAGATAAAAGTTCTTCTGTGATCTCTTGGGCGTCCTGGAAAAGATAGGTCTTAAGTTCTTGCCTTAACGCATCAAGTTCAGCTTCTACCGACTTTATGGTAGAATCTATCTCTTCAGCAGATTTTACCAGGTTTGCATAATATCTCTGAATCTCCGCAAATTTCTTTTGTTCTTCTAATCTGCGTAGTTCCCTTTCAGCTTGCTGGCATTCTTCCTTTAACGCAGCATATTCAGCCCCCTGCTCTCGAAGAGCTACTAGCTGGGCCTCTTGTTCGGCTATCTTTGCTTGTAAATTAGTACAGAGATAATCGGCATGGGAATAATCAGCCTGAGCGTCTCCGAAAATAGTCTTAAGGGTTACATTGAAATAGGAAGAGAAATTTTTGAGCGTTCCTATACCAAAGAGGGAGAAAATCTTATCCATATCATAATTAGCAAAAATCGAGAGGAAAGAGGGAATAGCTCCTTGCTTCAAATACCAGGAAAAACCTCGCCCCTCTAGATTAAAGGCCGCATCAAAAAAGGACTTAACGGCACCAACGCCATAGCATACAGGTTGTCCAGTTTTAAGGTTAATAATTTCCGCGGAACTGCCAGACCTAGAAATCGTTCGCTTACAGAGATAAGGAACGTCGTCTAGGACAAATTCAGCCCGTAAGAGTGCAGAAGAAGCCCCTACACGAACATACTGAGAACGAGAGGCGGAAGAAGCGTAAAAAAGGATATTCAAACCCTCTAAAATCGAAGACTTACCTGAACCATTAGGCCCTACAAGCAGATTTAGGCCTGGGTCAAAGTCACAACGGATAGACTCAAAACCACAAAAGTCCTTGGCCTCAAAGTATTGAATCCTCATGGAAACCCTCCGCAGCTAAAACCGCAGCTATTGCCCTTCTGAAATAAGTATCACGCTCTTCTGGTCTTTCTAGAACACGCAAAAATTCTCGATAAACCGCCGCATATTTTGAATTCTTCGATATTAAATAGTTTAAAAGCTGAACACGAAAATCATAGCCCTCAGTATGCAAAACATCCGGAGAATTCAGTGGCGCGGAAGAAGAAAAAGAGCTTTTCAAAGACATCCTAAAATAAGTAACCTCCTCATAAAACTTCTTAGCAACCAGAAGAACCTCAGATACTCCGGAAGCATAGAGAATCGGGATCTGCAAGTCTCCAGGAAGATTTGGATCTAGCATCGACTCCGGAGGATGCTCAGCCCGAAAGCGTTCTAGATCCTCCATCGTCTGCAAGCAGGGTCTATAAACGGAACGACCGAGCAACGGGATGTGGGTAACAGAGAGATCGGGCCATAGCACCAGGATCCCGTAAGGAGGCTGCCCATTGAGATCAGTAATACAGGGCGTCCCGGGGAAAATAATACGAAAACGAGCAGATGAAGGGGAAGATTTCAATCTTACATCACTAGATTGGTAATCATTAACCTGGGGAGGATAAGTAAACTGGGAAAATGCATGAATATCACCGGATAGGACTAATTTCAAGCCAGGAATAAGCTCTAAATCCTGGAAAGAAGCGTTCCCGGCTGGGCCCAAGATATCCTTCCAAGCCTGGTGAGTTACCAGGATATCTACCTCTTCTGGGCGGTTAGCTTCTAGAATCGCATAAATCGTGTTATACGGCGTTCTTGTAAAATCCAAGCCAAGGACACTAAGTCCACTCGAAGAACGCAACAGACGCGATCCTAGGGCCATAGAAACGGGTGTCCTGGAAGAGGAGCCAAGAAGGCTCAACCACGGCGGCGAGCTAAGGTCATGTTGGCCTTGGACAAAGTAAACGACAGCAGCTTTCGGAAGGAGCTGGAAGAAGATATTAACAATCCCTAGTACATCAGCGGGATTGATACTGGTATGGAGGATGTCACCGAGAAGGAAGACGAATTCCGGCTGCAACACCTCGACAATGTGAGCGCATTGCCGGAAGGCATAAATAACATCCCCAAATGGCTTCGGCGCATGCTTCCAGATACGGGCACCGGGTCTGACATGCGTATCAGAAATGCAGACGGCAATAGGACGAACTCCTGGACGACGAGGAAAATCAGGCAGCGGAACCTCGTCGTGCACAAAAGGTACATAATTTTCCGGAATCATCGAATCACCTCCAGTACACGAAATGAATCTTTTCTACCTCTAATCGGGGGCTTAAGCATGCCGCCCGCGGGGGGTGCCTAATAGTTAATTGATTGATAACGTTATCCAATAAACCTGATATTACACGAAACTGTAGGTGTTACTGGAAAGCATAAAAGTAGCATTATACAGGTTGATATATCAAAGTCTGAAGTCTGCCTAAGTATAGATATATATTATACTAGTTAGATTATACACAAGAAAGGGTAGAGAGTTAGAGATAAGGCTTGATTCTAGGAACTACTTTAAAGGGCTAAAGAATTAAATTAAGAGATTAAACACGAACCTATCGGTTCGTGTAGAAATTAAGAAATAATTAAAGAGCCTAAATAAAGTATTATCCCATCTCACGAAGTGAGATGTAAACATTAAAAGATTAATAACACGTCTAGTTAATCCAGGGGATCATGTACCGCTCAAGGGTGGTACGAAAAAACGTATGAAAATTTACTTTTTGACACCGGAAGTACAAATTTGGCACCTTGGCCGTAGGCCAATTGTGCCACTTTTCTGTTCCAAACGGAGAAAGGATAGCTAAAAAGGGGGGAACAGTAAAGCATGAAAAGATTGGCGAGCGGCAGAGCCAACGCTGGCGCGTTAGCTCCGCGCTCGCACGAGGCCGACAGGCCGCTGCGCTTCGCTCCGCTAACGCTCCGCTTCGCTTGCGTCCGCGGCCTCGATGGATTTTATTTTTTAAAAAGAGGTTAAAAGATTAGGCTACCTCAGACGGGATTTGGGGGACCTCCGGATGAAAACTGCTACTCGGCTCCGGTTTGAAAAACAAGAGCCATCCTGGTCCTGGCTCCGGAGATCCCCCCTTCCCTAAAGAAACTTTAAACTATTAAACTACCACCCTTACGGGTTATACGCACCTCTGGAAACTGTATGGGCTTCAGCTTATCCCGGAAAGATTAGTTACTCGGTAATGATTATTTAGTTTCCAGATCTCTTTGCTTAAATGCTCCCCCCACTTAGATAGCCATTCCTTCTCTTCTTCCGTTTCATAAGTAGCTCCTAGTTCCTGTCCGCTTTGTACATCCTCCGGGGGAATGTATTCGATAATGTACTGTAGGTGGTCCGGCATAAATTTTCTGAATTCCTCGATAATCTTATCTGCGATGAAGGAATAGCTATTTCCGTATACTGTGAACCTGTAGATAATCATCGGTAGTACACCAACACAAGGGCCAAGGTTATCCAGGCAAGCACACTTATCACTTCAATAATTCTCCAGGGCACCGTATGAATAGATTCGTGCCAATGCTTCGCAGATCCAGAGTCGTTCATTTCCGTCCTTTCTGTAGCTCCATTCTCTGACGCATCTGTACTCTCGTGGGGTATCGTAGTGGATTGCATGTCGCTCTCCGGTTTCAATAGTAAACTGGATGTCCGGATAGCGTTGCATAAATTTAATAAACTTTGCTTTAAGAAATTCATCCCAAAATCCTCCGTGTTTCGGGTGAATGTATCGGATCATCTACTTCTCTCCCTGAGGCTTTGTACTCCTTACGTGACTCTCCGTAACCGAAATTCAGCATATGCTCGAGTCGTGTAAGCGTCCTTTCCGATAGTTTTCCTTCCCAGCAAAGCGTAAATATCTGCGTTAACAATTCACTTGTATCTGGAACCTGCTCGCTAGGTATCCTTATATGAATGTGCAATTCGTAGGTAAAACTTGATATGCAGTAGTAAATGGTAATTTTGTATTCGTCTAAGGCCTCCTTGGTGTCCTCGTCAATAATGCTTCTTATATACCGATCCCGCCTTCCTACGCCTAACTTATCAATCTTGTTGAGGAGTTTGGTCTTCCAGGTCTGCGCCTTCCTCATATTCCTTGAGCTCTCTTTCCACGATAGCGCAGGCAGCTTCGTAATATTCGCGTAAGAATTTCTTTAGAACCTTCTCTTTTCTCCGTTCTGGCTTTTCACGTACATCCTGAATCAATAGCCAGAGCGCTTCACTTGTTCTAAGATCGCTGATGTCCGTTATAATGGCGCAACGTAAACGTTTTTGCTTTCCCGGAACATAGCGGTAGAGAATTATTTTGTACCGATCACAAGGGATGCCTGTGTCTTTGTCAATCTCGGTCCCTTCAAAAACCTCCTTTCGCCCGATCCCTGCCAGGTCCACGATATCCGCCATGTTAAGTAGTTGCGCGGTCATGCTTTCCTCGCTGTTTCCGCTTAGTATGCTTCTTAACAAGATTCACTGCAAGATCAAAATCTTCTTGTAATAGCTCCTTAAGCATTTTTCGTTTCCAAGCAGTAGGTTTCCGGAGATACTCTCGAATAGCAAACTCTAGAACATCGCTTGTGGTTGTGCATGATCCCCATTTGCGAAAATTACTTTCTGATATAGTCATCATTAGGTATAGCGGTTTATACTTCGTAGAGTTTCGGGGGTACCTATAGAGAGTAAATCCTTGAGTATAAATATATTTGCCGGTTTTCTGGTCCTTCTCCGAGTGAAAAGAGCTGAACGCCTTCCCGATACCAGTTCGATTGACGAGCTTTTGCAGCTCCTGTTTGAGTCCCATTGACATCTCCTGCGTAGAAAAAGATGGCCGCCCCGTTAAGAGGCGGCCACTGCGATTCCTTATTCCTCTTCTCCTAAATGCTCTCGAACTAAAGTCTCTGCGGCTTCATAATATTCTTTGAGTAATCTTTTCAGTTTTACCTTAATACCACCTTTAGGTGAATAAATGGCCTCCCGCAGAAGGATATCTAAGACCATACTCGTTGGCGGCGGGACTTCGGATTCAGTCTCGATCTCGCATGTAAGATAGGAGAATTCGTGCTCCTTATATCTATAGAGGATAACATTGTACTTATGGTATCCGTCCGGGCTTTTTCCTCGGAAGACGGTTTTTCGGCCAATACCTAGCGTATCGACTAGTTCTACGAGGTCTGCAAATTCGTAATAATTATCTGCGATAGTCTTTTCGGTATCCTTATTTTCCATTTTTCATTTTACTTTCGCCATGCATATAGGGGTAATCTTAAGTCTGTACTTTGTTCTCTTTGCCAGATAGACAGCCAAAGCTATCTTCATTTCGTTGCTCCCGTGTGAGTCTTAGGACCCTTATTGAATCCTCATCTAGGACCGGTCTATTCGGCATCGCTGGTTCGGGTTGCGTAGCGTAAGGAACGGCCTCGTACCAGCGATCCCCTAGATGCATAAAACCTTGACCATGATAAGCCTCGGTAGTATCCCACCTAAAGACATACGTAGGTTCGCCGTCTTCGATAGGATCATGCGGAGAACCATATTTTCTGCTCAATTTATGCATAAAATCAATATCAAACTGAACTACATGATCCTCGATAAAGTAAACTGGGTCGGTCTGATCCCGTACTGACTTTGTAAAGGCAATAGATGCAAAGAAACTAAAATGGGGGTCAACCTTTTCCAGGCGACCCCCAAAGTATGTATAGATAAGACTCGGCTTAACCCATTGTGCGCCTGCCTGAAAGCACTTCATATATTTCTCTATATGATCTGGGAGATAAATGTCATCGTCTTCCCAGATAAAGAGGTAATCCGCTCGGAGCTTATCGCAGGCATAATCTACGAGACTATTATACTTGGCTCCGAGTGTTGGGAAGCGCTCCGTAAATGGGATAACCATTACGGTTTTATTTTCGTGATATAAGAAGTTTAGTAGAGCATTCTCTCCATCGTCAAAGACAAGCATGGTCATCGGTTCGGACCATGTTTGTCTGAAGAATAGGGCAATGGCGTTATTAACTAACCTTCTACGGCGGTACGTCGGACATAGGGCAACAACGTGACTCATTGGGTAATGTCATCTAATTTCTTCTTGGTATAATTATTTACAATCTCCGTCAGTTTATCGTAAGCCTTGTTCACCTCCCGCACGTAGGCACTGAGACTCTCGTATTCCTTTAGCATGACATCTTCATCATATTGACAAGTTATGATAAGGTCGTCATATTTGCGTGCTAATACTTCCAGCATATGTGCAGCAAACTTGGGCCAGAGCGCAGTAAGGTCCACTACATCATAGATAGATTCATAGCAGGTCCCGCCTTCAGTCGTGAAGCTGATCGGGATTCCTACGGAAAATAATCCGATTGCGCAAAGGGCTAATACCTCCCGAGCTGTTCCAGGGGCAATAAATATCTCCTTAACAGAAGCCAGCTTCTCCCCAGGAAAATGAGTTATTAGGCTAGGGATAATGAGAGCGTTTACTCCCTGCGGAACATTAACACTTTTCGGATCGTCTGCGATAACAACGAATTCCCTAACCTGGGTTTTATCTAATAAGTTTTCGAGATTTCTGCAATTTGTCAGTATCATTTTGCGCCTCAACGGTGATTTTTTGACCCTTCACATTCCACTTACATGCAAAATATGTATAACATCCGAATATCTTATGAATCCCGCGTACAAACGACTTTCCATCCTTAATGGTAATATATTCACCCAGGTCTGTATTTACGAAGATGTACATGCCTGTATCACGATAGGCGAAATATTTTCCATACTTCTGGTAAACCTGGTCAAAATATTGATATAACTCCTTCAATTGCTCCGATGGATTTTCACCACGGAGTTCCGGTGTAATAGGTCCATCGGAGGAAACCATAACGCATGGAATATTTGCCTTCTTTCTGCCGATTTTGGTGATAACTCCGCAGGTCAGGTTATGCAGAGTATGTTTGCCATATACGAGGCGCGCCCAACTGGAGATATCGGCCTTTGTATCCTTGAATACTTGTTCTAATATATCATATGTGCGAATCAAACAATTCTGATCCATTTCGGTACCTCTTTAACCATTTCCTCTCGTAATTCTCCAATTAGACAGGCATACACCCTGGCCTTCGTCTCCTCTGGCCAAGGTGTGATTCCGTCGGTAACTACAAAGACTGCCTTATACCCTTTTTCATCAAGTGATTTGATGAGTACATCCATACTCGTTCCTCCACCATCGGGGAGGCCTTTGAGTTGATCTGGACGTTTGATACGCATGTGCTTTTCTAATATCTCTGTATCTCCAATATATATATCTACAAGTCTACTCGCCCGAATTACTGCGGCGAGCGTGTCAAACACCTCTTGCCGATAGAATGAGGTACTGCCTGACACATCCACAAGGACCGCAATCCGCTGGCCCAGTTTGACTGTATCCATTAAGATAATCCGCGGATCCAAGGAACGCCGCCGCGGACGAGGGCTAGAGAAGCGCTTAATCTGGAGTGAATTCGATACGGAATGACATTCACTCATGATCAATCGCCGCAGCTTCTGGATAAGGGCTAGGTCTCGATTTTCCTCTCGGAAATATTGTAGTTCTCCGTGAGAAGAAAGAAGACCCCGCCCCAGGGCATCTAGAATAGACTTCTGCGTACTGTTAATTACAGAGTCTAGATTGATACTATCATCCGATTCATCTGCCATCTCGCCCTCGGCGGTGGCCATATCGCCGCCAGTGACAGAGGCCTCATCAACCTCACCAGCCTGGGCGTCCGAAGCACCTCCGGCTCGCCCTTGGACCTCGCCGGATTCCGCCTCTGCTCCATCGCCGAAAAGGTCACATTCTTTACCAGAAAAGTTATCGTCGCCATAATCCGCAGAACTCCTTGCTTGTGGAGTTTTTGCTCCCTCTAGGAGCATGTGATAGTAGTCTTCTACGGATTTTCCTGGCGGAAGGGCTAGGTCGCGCGGGCGTAGGAATATTGTATTATTCCGCACCTGAGTTCCATAGAGATCAAACATATCCGTGCGGGTAATTTCTGAGGCAAGGACCCAAACCGGCCAGAGGTCTTTAGGGCAAATGTCTCTGCCACGTTTGTGATGCCTCAACTGGAAATATAGAGTCCCATGCGCGATGATATAGGCGATCTCCTCTTCGGTCCGTTCGGAGATGTTGATAGTCATCCGGTCTTGATGCAGCCGGAGCGTCGGAACCGTTGGAGATTCTGTAAATTCAATCGGGATGACAAGCATCAACTTTTTAAGCGGGAGCTTGATAAGCCTACCCGCCTGAATGCGTACTTTAAGTCTTTCTACTGAGTCAAACATTTCCTACTCTCTTTATGAGTTTAACAAATGCCGGAGGGACTCGACCTAGCGGTTTCGTCATGAAAATGCTGGCCAGGTACACAGCCAATTCTGCGGCGTCTCCTCCGATGAGATGCTCGGCAAGATAATTTATGCAATTTTGCCAAATTTCTTTTGCCTCATCCATACGCCTATCCAGCATATATTCCTGCACCCAGGCATAGATCTCGCTTATTCCGATAGTCAATTCAGCGATAGGAATTTTCTTACCTTTCTTGATATCTTCGTATATTTCTTGCGGTGGGCGAGATTTTGCTTCTAGCCAGATAGCGAAGTCTTCGGCAAATACCGGGCCACAGCAAGCCCGTAGGATATCCATATAGTCATCGTATGTTCGATAGCCGACTGCATAGGATGCGGCCAACGCGGGGATTGCGTGTTTTTGTACAGTCCGCGGGCATGGCCACGGCGTTGTTGGTACGCCCTCTGGCCGCTTAAAGCTATTGGGCCGACTTCTAAAGAAGCCTGCCATCTTAATCCGAATCGTCGGAATAGAATTTCTCCAGTTTTCTGGTAGGATCTTTACGCTTACATTGAGGTCGTACTCCCCTGTAATAAGGGCCTTTTCTTCCTCAGCATTACTTACATCTGCTGGATACCACGCGCAACGTGTAAGCAGATTTAGATTGACCTCGTTTAAGGCAATATCCCAAATATTGGCAGTCCCTGCGATAATGGTATCCTGCGGAAGACGATACTGACCTAACTGCTTATCTAATAACTGCGCTAAAACATTCTGCATACGATCGTTATCCAATCGATTAACCTCTTCAAGGATAAGAATAGCACCTTGAGCTAGTTTATCTAGCCAATAATGCGGAGCATAAGCACAATAACCGTCTTTAACTATTGGATATCCAAGTAGGTCTTCGGGTGCAGCACCGATAAGTGGAAGATGCACGTAATCTCGATTCAAGATACGGGCGAATTCTACAAGGGATGAAGACTTACCTATCCCGTTCTCGCCCACTATGATAGCAGGAACTCCAGCCTGTAGAGTTGTCCAAAGCGCCCGCGAAACTTTCATTCTTTTACCTTCTCCTCTCTTTCTCTTGTGACCAGCAGAACTTTTCCATAGCGTGCCTTCATGTACACAGGCCGATCTAATTTAATCCTTTTTCGGCCCCTGATGACAACATAACGTGTTTTTCCTGAAAAGTCCAGCGTTCCTGCCATATCTTTCTGAATTAGAATTCCGCTCGGGATCGCTATTCGAACGGAAGAATCACCCGTGTTCTTAATAAACCATCTCTTTCCGATCGTGATAGCCTGGTGCTTCTTCAATTTTGTAACATACATGGTGTTTTTGGCCTATAATTTTTTACAGAACGTATGGTAGATTCGGACCTTAATTCACTACTGACCAGCATCTCCGAGCTTCCTCCTTTATCTTTGCGTAAACCTAAAGTAAGGAAATCAAAGCGGAAAAATAATCCTGGATTCTTTTTATTCAGTGACTGGCACATCGGTGAGATAACCTTACCACAACGAATAGAGGGGTTCGGAGAATATAACTATGAGATAGCGCGTAAGCGCTTGGCTCATATTACGGATGAAATGCTAATATGGGCTAAACGCTTAGACCTATCTAAGGCTGTTCTTCTCTTCCTCGGCGATTATATCTCCGGCGGCGTTCACGATGAACTTATTATAGGGGCCGAATTTCCGCCACCAGTCCAGGCAATTCGCGCGGGTGAGCTTGTAGCTGCTGTGATAGCTAAATTTTATGAGAATTTTCCCGTCGATGCTTATATCTTGACCACAGATAATCACGGACGATTGACGAAACCTGTCATATATAAAGATAAAGGGATAAATAACTACGGATATATCACCGCGAGTTTGGCTCGTCAACTGGTTCCGGAGCGCAAATCTCTTCGGTTCCATATGATCGAAACCATTTACCATGAAATAATCTATAATGGCAAGACTATCCTCATCACTCATGGTGATACGATCCGCGCTTGGAACGGGATTCCTTATTACGGAATTGACCGGTTTATAGGTCGGGAGTGTGCTCGGCGTAATTTTGATTATCTTGCTATAGGACACTTCCATACGCCTGCCTTTATCGGGCGGACCATTATAAATGGGTGCCTTACTGGCACTAATGAATATACCTACGCAGCTGGTTACTCAACGGCCCCCGCGCAGGTCGGATTTACATTAAATCCATTTAATCTTTCGATTTTTTCTTCGGCTCCAGCATCCAGGACCACTTGTCGTACTCCTGAACGGCCGTCCAAAAAGAAACTAACAGGAATAGTCCTATAATGGGGTAGAAGTATAAAAGGACTACACCTGCTATAACCCAAGCAACGATAAACAGTGCAAGAAAGATCTTCGCTGCTTTCTCGCCGTCTTCAAAAATAGACTTCACCTGCGGTTGCTTTGTCTGCACTTTGATCGTCCTCCTTTTTCTTCTCTGCGGGTAAATTAACTCGTCAAAATACTTCCAATCTAGATCGTCTGGCATAGAAAGACCTCCTTTAAATATGGGACACACAAACCACCACATACCGTTTGGTAGAGCTATAGCTAAAGGACATGCAAATTCCCGCCCCTGATATTAATCAAGGGCGGGAATCGGTCAGCTAATAGTAGCGAATACTGCCGGAAATAAGTAAGATATAGCCCTACCTCATATTTAAATGCCGTAATTTTGCCTACTTTTCAGAAGGCAATAATTCGACATCAAGGGCATTAGAGATGAGCTTAGGCGCCCGAGTGAACCCACATGTGACAAGCTGTTGACTCAGTTCTCTGAGGTTATCTACAAGGGCAAATTCGTAAACAGCGACTTTACTCTTTAATGCATCTAGGAATAGATCATGGGTTTCTGGGTCATCCGAGAAGTCACTCAATACTTCGTGGAGCTTATTTATATAGATTCCAGTTTGCTTTAGAAGAGGAGGAGATAAAGCTAACCCATTAAAAGTATGCAAAACCTCGACATATTTGATGATGTCGGCTGAATAACTAAAATTATTCTCCTGTTCCCTCGTTGGATCGAGGAGTTCAATTTCAACAAGTCCCCAGAAGATATTCTTGATATCAGTTGTAACGGTTTCAATGATTCCGGCAGAGAGGGCGTTACATGCAAGGACAAACCGATCTAAGCGATGTCGGTATTCATCGCTTGTCAGTACGAGAACTGCGGCGTTGAGCTTATTGATGACAGAATAAGGAAGTTCTCCGTACTTCTCTTCGAGGGCTGCTTCGAGTGTTGAGGGCAGCCAATGAAGGGCTTCCGTTCCGAAGTCGTCGATGGCGATAGTGGCCGCTGTCAGACCGAAGCAGCCAGGAGACGTAATAATCTCAGTACGAGGATTTTTCATTCTTCCGGGATCTTTTCTGCGTAAGGCCGAATTCCACTATAGGTCATGGCTTTGTCGAAGGCCTCAGCTTGCTCTCGATTAGCCTGTTTCAACCATACCTTGCACATAGTTGGACTAATAATATTGTGGATCAGGAGGCGTTCGGCATCGTATTCTCCGAGGCAGGCCTTCAAGATCGGAATATGAACATTTTCCAGGTCATCTGCATGATAATACTTTCCGGTCTTAATATTAGGAACAAGCTGCTCTTCGGCCTCTTTGACTTCTAAGGTAGTTGTGGAGTAGAGGAAATCTTCGGGAGGGAAGTATTCTTTTCCGTAGTTATAATAGATCCCACTGAGTTTATCGACACTATCAATCTCGCGGGCAACTTTCCAGGCTGCTTCTTTATAGAAATCTTCAAGAGAGGTATCTTCTACCTCACCGATCAATCTACGAATCAAGGCGGCAACTTCCGGCCTGGCCCTCCTTTCGAAGAACTTGGCCCGCTTCTCCAACTGATTGATAATGACGGCTTTCGTTCCTACACCCAATCCAGCTACTCTAAAGAGGGTTTTTTCTTCTTCTGGAGGGAGTTGCACACCGAATTCCGCGCATTTCATTAGGATCTTCGCGGCGGCTTGCTTCCTATCATTATAAGGGATGCGTATGCGATATTTGGTAAGCCAGGAAGCGGCCAATTTCACTTCCTCTGCATTACGGAGAGGAAGCATACCATAATCGGTGTTTTTCTTACCATGTTTAACGAAGGCAAATGCGTTTTGTTCCTTAGTTTCCCGAAGGATGGCATTAAGCTCTATGTTAACACCGTACTTCTTGGCCTGTTGCAGCAATTTAGCTTCTTTTACATTTCTTTCACTACTAAGCAAATTGTGATATTGATTAATAAGTTGTTCGGTTTGCTCGATAAATTCTTTATAACTGGAAGGTTGATCTGACATGTTCCAGCCCTCAGAGCTACAGGAATGCGCACGCTGCGGTGGAAAGATTTACAATATTACATATGGATTCCAAAAATGCAACTGCGGGATTCTGCCCATAGAAATTATAGGTTCCAATAGCCGTGTTGAATCTCAAACTCCCCTTTCTGTTCAGTTCCGTATAGGTTCTTACTTAAAATTAGCGTGTACAAGAAGCGTTCCAGATAAACTCTTCAGAATTCTTTCTAATTTATCTTTGAATACGGCCTATAAGCTCCTCGGAAAGGGGAGTATCGAAGAGGCCCAAGAAGCACTCACTGCCGATACAATCTCTTGCTTCGGAAATGCCACTTTGATTCCTAATTTGATAGCTGGGGAGATCGTTAGCGGTATATGGGAATTGCAAGGGGATCAAATTCGCTATCTTGAGTTTATTCCAGGAGGACTTGCCTTTTCTTTTACTTTGAAAGAACCAGCGCGCTTTGTTAATCAGATATTTGTCTTTCAAAATTTAAAGAAGGCGTTATCGCTTCTTCTAGAGATCTATTCTCGCTATGGTCTTTTTGTTCCGATTGTAGCTCACCCTGACCTGCGTATCTTGGAGAACGTTAATTGGTTGCCGAAAAGAGAGGTCATTCTTGTTGTTGATGAAATCCACCCGCCCGAACTCCGCCCATTATTACCCCTCAACCCACGTATCATTCAGGCAGATTCTTGCGTTCAATATGAAGGAAGCCCATATAAACTTCATTATTATTATAATAAATCTGAGTTTTTGGAAAATATTGTTACTGAGTATTTTGCTATTAGCCCTAGGTATGGAATTATTGTTGCAAATAATAAATGGTACTATACCCCAAGCGGAGCTATTGCCTTAAATGCAGATATCCATGTTGAAAAGATCAAGAGATATAAGTCCAAAAAAATCTATCATGGATATCTCCAATTCTCAGGGAAGAAAGTTAACTTTGTGATCACAGAAAAGAATGCCTATGCCAAATTGAAAAAGATTGCCCTACAGCATGGGATGAATCTATATTGCGCTCCCAGGGTCGCTAAACGCTGCCTGGAGATTGCTGCTGCGAAGAGCCGACCAGAAACCGAGGAAATTTCAAGATTTGGTATTCAGAGAAACTACACTATATTACTTCCAAATCTAGTTATTACGGATAAGGAGATTATTCCGGAAGTTTCTGCTGTAGGAAAGAATCTCATTGCTAAGAATCTGCGCTGGGTCCCCAATCCTTTTCTCCACCTCTGCCGCTATTATAAGGAAGACCGCGGTACTATTTCACAACTTACAACAATCACTTCTCTATTACTTCTCATAGGGTATTCTACAGTACATAGGCTAGAAAATGCTGCCCTATTCCTTCTTACAGATTCAATCGACTCTGTGATCTATATCTTAGATTGCTGCGGCATCGAGAATGCTTCGGAAGAGACACGACGGCACCTCTGGCCAGCTCTTTATGTTAACCCCGAACACCTTCTTGTAGGTCCTAAAAAGTTCCTCCCGATCACCTACGGGGATTATAAGTATCTAGCTCTCGTTATGCTACATTATAGGACCTTGGTAGCAAATATCGGTTCTATTTTTGTACCACTTATTCCTGAAGATACGATCCAGCATGCCTTTGTCTTTAACCTTCGTAAAATCTTGGAGATTACAAAATCTACAAAATGGAAGGTAAAGCGAGATGTAAATAAAGAATTGCTTTACGCTATTCATTCTAACATAATTCCTAACCAAGCAATCACACAACATATAGCAAAAAGGATCCGTTTTCAGTTTTATGCGAGAAAGAGAAGAGCTATTGCCTTGCTCGTAGGGAGGCTTCTTGAAGAGGGCTATCTGAATAAGTCGCAAATTAAATCGGTAAATACTTATGAATATGCAGTAGATCTAAATTTTTTAAATTCTCTACTCTCACAAATAGGCCTCCCGCCAGCGATTCCTATTAATGAGAAAGAACCGATTATGCATGTAGAAAAATATGAAGTTACCTACGCTATGAATAATCCCCAAGGCTTATTTGCAGGGCTTCAACGGAAAA
>Ga0209508_1000278_pt1 | contig 57806 bp, 55 predicted proteins | sample AD_UKC129_MetaG_FD_184427 | JGI IMG/M metagenome (GOLD analysis project Ga0209508, IMG submission 184427) | Active sludge microbial communities of municipal wastewater-treating anaerobic digesters from Canada - AD_UKC129_MetaG (SPAdes) (version 2) | ecosystem: Engineered > Bioreactor > Anaerobic...
CTCTACCAATTGAGCTACTCCCCTATGACTGAACTGTTCAGAAATACATGTCCGCCTGTTTATGAAGGTGGACTTCTATATTCTACAATACATCCCTGAACTGTGTCAACTGGGTTAGTAAAATTAGCTGTGGAAATTCCTTCAAACTGTGTGCTATTATATACGGGATGATATATGGACGCAGCCTTATGCGGTCATGGCAACAGAATGAGATGAGACCATCACCTTGCGGATTGGAGAGAGGGATATGGAGAACAGGATAGGATTCATAGGCGCCGGTAACATGGGTTCGTCGCTGCTCAGGGGCATCCTGCGTTCGGGAATATCCGAGCCCGGGAACATATACGTATTCGATGCCGACATGGACAAAATGGAAGCCCTGGCAGCTGAAACAGGTGTGAATACATGTTCCGGCAATGCAGAACTTGCGGGCATATGCGACTATGTCATACTGGCAGTCAAACCGGCAGTTGTGCCGCAGGTCCTTTCGGAGTGCAGGGACAGTTTTACGGATGAAAAAATTCTTATTTCCATAGCTGCAGGCATAAGCATGGAAAAATTGAGGCAGTATGCAGGCAGCAAAGTAAAGGTCGTCAGGACCATGCCGAACCTGCCGCTTATGGTGGGCGAAGGCATGACAGTGATCTGCTTTGGCGATCATATAAGTGAAGAAGAAAAAATGACCGTCAGGGAACTCTTCGGATGCTGCGGGAAAACCGAGGAACTGGATGAAGGCCTGATGAACGAAGTCGTTGCACTTACCGGAAGCAGTCCGGCTTACGTCTTCATGATGATCGAGGCCATGGCCGACGGTGCGGTCAGGCAGGGCATACCCAGGCAGACGGCGTACAGGCTGGCTGCCCAGGCTGTGCTCGGATCGGCCAGGATGGTACTTGAGACCGGCCAGCATCCTGCCGAACTGAAGGACAGGGTCTGCTCTCCTGCAGGCACAACGATAGAGGCGGTCAGGGAACTTGAAAAAAGCGGATTCAGGTATGCGATAATGAGCGCCATGGATGCCTGCACTGCAAAGGCAGCAGAAATGGGCCGCAGCGCAGAAAGCAGGTAAGGATATGGCTGATAAAAAGAAAAAGGTGAAAATATATACGGACGGAGCCTGCTCAGGCAACCCGGGCAGAGGCGGCTGGGCGGCCATCCTGCTGTATGAGGGGCATGAGAAGGTGTTGACCGGCTACGACCCTGACACTACCAACAACAGGATGGAACTTACTGCTGCCATCGAAGGCCTGAAGGCACTAAAATATCCCTGTTCAGTCGAACTGTATTCTGACAGTTCCTATCTTGTGGATGCCTTCAACAACGGCTGGATAACCGGATGGAAGATGAACGGATGGGTAAACAGCAGCAAGGATGAGGTAAAGAACAGGGACCTTTGGGAACAGCTGGACGAACTGTCCAGGATCCACGATGTTACATGGATAAAGGTAAAAGGCCACAGTGACAACGAGTTCAACAACATGTGCGATAAACTTGCGGTCGGTGAGATAAAGAAAAATTCGGCACAGCCGACAGAAGGAGATGACGGGGATTGAACTATTACGAAAAGACAATTGACGAAAAAAACATATACAGGGGCAATATAATAAATGTAGACATGCTAACGGTGACGCTTCCGAACGGGAAAACAGCGACGCGTGATATAGTACGGCATCCGGGGGGAGCGGCTGTGATACCGATCAATGAAAATGGAGAAATCTACATGGTGAGGCAGTTCAGGAAGCCGCTGGATGCAGTTTCCCTGGAAATACCGGCAGGCAAGCTTGACAAGGGAGAAGAGCCGGCCGTATGCGCAGGCAGGGAACTGAAAGAAGAGACAGGCCTTACAGCAGAGAAGCTGACATACCTGATAAGTGTCCACAGCACTCCGGGGTTTTCCGATGAGGTTCTGCACCTGTTTGCGGCAACAGGGCTGAAAGAAGGGGACAGCTGTGCGGACGAGGATGAGTTCATAACGACGGAGAAATACCACGTTGATGAACTGCTCCGCATGGTGATGGAAGGAAAGATTACGGATGCAAAGAGCATTATAGGCATCTTCCTTGCAGACAGAATAATCAGCGGTAAAATCGATATCCGGCACAAATAAGCGGAATACCCGGAACAGACGGGGATACCGCGAACAGACGAAAGCAGCGATAATTTCCCGAGGAATAGTTTACAATATCATCAGCATATGATGGTATTGTAAATTTTTTATTGCAGAAGACAGGGAACGGTTATGATCAAAAAGCTTCAAAACATTATCAGGGAACACCTCAATGCCAACCGGAACACGTATTTCTTCCTGCTTCTGTCATTCGTTTTCGGAGTTATAACAGGAGCATTTACTGTAAATGGATTAAGTGCAATGCAGAAAGATGAACTCTCCAATTATCTCCATGGATTCCTTCAGCTGTTCGGCAACCAGCACGTCAGCAGCGGGGAACTGATAACCGCCGGGCTGATCGAAAACCTGAAAATGACAGGACTGCTTTGGGTCCTTGGCGTTACCGTCATAGGCATTCCTTTTATATACATGATCATATGTGCCAGGGGATTCGTGACCGGGTTTACATCCGGGTTCATAATAAATGCGCTTGGGATGAAAGGGATGCTGCTGACGGGTTTTGCATTATTCCCCAAGGAAATAATCATAATACCATGCCTGATTGGCATAGGAGTCAACGGGATAAATTTTTCAATGAGACTGGCCAGGAACAGGGCAGTCCCGGAGCTTCAGAAACCTGGACTGAAAACGGCCTTTTTGTCATACTGCCTTGTTGCGTTGCTGTTCACCGGCCTGACCATGGTCGGATTAATGATCGACGCATATGTTGCACCGGTACTGATCCGCATGATAGCCCCGTTAGTGGCCTGATATAAAGCAATGCGGTGAGGTGGATGCATTTCCGGCGTTTTTCAGCCGGCAGCCGTATCACGGTAAAACATCAAAAGAAAAATGATCCTCAAAGTAAGAAAAAATGAAAATATCAGAAAATATAAGTATAATATAGAAAAAACAGTATATAATATTTACATAAACAATTATTTATTGCAGAATAAGGAATCATTATGCGGTATTTATCTCGTAACTAGTAAGATTTCTATGTATTAGAAAAAATTTCTTTCAATTGTAGTTGAAATGTATTAAAATCAATAAATAACAATGGCGATAAACAACAATTAAATATAAAGGGGTAGTACGGATGGAAGCTTTGGTACAGGAGTTTGTTGATTTTCTCGAAAAAGATAAACGGCTGTCGCTGAACACTCTGCAATCATATCGACGGGATATTGAGCAGTATTTCTCCTATCTGCACGAGATAAACCTGCATAATATCGCCAATACGAACAAAACTACAGTCATCGCGTATCTGCTTTATCTCCAGAAAAAGGGCAGGGCGACTTCAACAATATCACGCAACCTGGCATCGATCAGATCCTTTTATCAATACATAGCAAAATGCAAACTGATCGATCATGATCCGACGGCAGAACTTGAATCACCGAAAGTAGAAAAGAAGCTTCCGCAGATACTGTCACCGGAAGAAGTGGAGCTTTTGCTGGAACAGCCACAGTGCGTGGATCTCAAGGGATATCGTGACAAGGCGATGCTGGAGTTGCTGTATGCCACGGGGATCAGGGTCTCAGAACTGATACAGCTCGACCTGGACGACCTGAACCTGGATCTGGCTTACATCAGGTGCTGCAAGGGTACGAGAGAGAGGATGATACCCATCGGCTCCATGGCCATAAACGCACTGAAGGAATATTTGAGCAAATCGAGGCCCCTGCTGGTACAGAACGAAGATGAGAAAGCGCTTTTCGTCAATATCAACGGCAGCAGGCTAACAAGACAGGGCTTCTGGAAAATCATTAAGCAATACAAGAACCAGGCCAAAATAAACAAGGATATCACACCGCATACACTGCGCCATTCATTTGCGGCACATCTGCTGGAAAACGGCGCAGACCTGAGATCGATACAGGAGATGCTTGGACATTCCGACATTTCTTCTACCCAGGTATATGCCCAGATCGCGAAAAACAGGATAAAGGAGATATATAAGAAGACGCATCCGAGGGCGTGAAGACCTGTGCGCATGGATGCTCCAGGATATCTCATGTATGACTGAAGATACATGAATACCGAACCTGCCGGCGGCAGGTTTTTTATTTTTACGAAAGATGTAAGGGACCGCATTTGAAGCAGCAGCCCCAAATGGATTGGCCGTCCATCCATCCATCCATCCACAGGGTTATGTCAATGCTGGCAAATGTGTTGAAGATATACAGAAGGAAATTTTGTGGTACAATCTGTTATAGAAGCAATAACAGTACTGCTGTGCAGGCAGCGACAGCATATATACTAAGCGCCGGCGTTTTTACTGCCGGTATGAGGTGGGCGATATGAAAAGAGTCATAATAATCGTGCTTGACAGCGCGGGTATCGGCGAACTGCCCGATGCCGCGGAATACGGGGATGAAGGCAGTAATACGCTCGGCAATATAGCAGCGGCGGTCAGCGGCTTCTCACTGCCCAATCTTCAGAAGCTTGGCCTTGGAAATATCGATGGCATTGTAGGGTTCAGGGCCGTTGAAAGACCATTGGGATGCTATGGCAAGATGGCCGAGCGTTCTGCCGGTAAGGATACCACAACGGGGCACTGGGAGCTTGCCGGAATTACGCTCCGAAAACCTTTCCCATTATACCCTGAAGGTTTTCCTGAAGAAGTGGTACGACAGTTTGAAAAACAGATCGGGACTAAGACGCTGGGGAATTACCCGGCTTCAGGTACAGTAATAATAAATGAGTTAGGCCATCAGCACGTTAAGACAGGATATCCAATAATATATACCTCTGCGGACAGTGTTTTTCAAATCGCAGCGCACGAAGACATCATCCCGGTCGAAAGGCTTTACGAGATCTGCATGATCGCAAGGAGGATCCTCACTGGTGAACATGCAGTGGGGCGGGTGATAGCAAGGCCGTTTACGGGCACTGAGGGCAATTACACAAGGACTGCCAACAGGCGGGATTTTTCGCTGGAGCCGCCCGGGAAAACACTGCTGGATTATGTGAAGGAAGCTGGCCTGGAAGTCAGGGCTGTCGGGAAAATAGATGACATATTCGCAGGCAGGGGAATAACTGAGTCAGTCCACACAACGGACAACATGGACGGGGTCGACAAAACGCTCGGGTACATCAGGGAGGAATTCGGCGGGCTGATATTCACCAACCTGGTGGACTTTGACATGAAATACGGTCACAGGAACGATCCGGAAGGGTACGCAAAGGCTCTGAAGGAGTTTGACGACCGAGTGCCTGAAATACTCGAAGCTTTGAAAGAACAGGACATATTGTTCATAACGGCGGACCATGGCTGCGATCCTACAACGGCCAGCACCGACCATTCACGTGAATATGTCCCGCTGCTGGTGTATGGAAGAGGGATCAGAAGCGGGGTGAACCTGGGTATCAGGAAAACATTTTCCGACCTGGCGCAGACGGCAGCCGGGATCCTGGGAATAGGCGGCAGGTTCGACGCGGAGAGCTTTCTGAACATGATAGTCAGGCAGTGATGTGTATAGCGTGGATGCTGAGACGGAAATGCGCGCGTGCCTTTTTTAACGATCACTGGTGAAACAGGTGGTTTTATGAAGATAACTGATATAATCGAGAAAAAGAGGGACGGAAAAGAACTGGCCACTGAAGAAATAAACTTTTTCATCGAAGGCCTCTGTAACGGGAGCGTATATGAATACCAGGCTTCCGCCCTCCTGATGGCGATTTACATAAGAGGTCTGAACTCAAGGGAAACAGCCGACCTGACAGCGGCGATGGCGAGGTCGGGCGAAATGATGAACCTGTCCGAGATCCCTGGCATTAAAGTCGACAAACACAGTACAGGCGGCGTCGGCGACAAGACGACCCTGGTTGTCGGACCTATCGTTGCAGCATGCGGTGTGCCAGTGGCAAAGATGTCAGGCAGGGGACTGGGGCATACCGGCGGCACCATCGACAAGCTTGAGTCGATAAGGGGTTTCAGGACCTCTCTTTCAAGAGAGGAATTCATTGGAAATGCAAAACAAATCGGCATAGCGATTTCAGGACAGACCGGAAACCTGGCGCCTGCGGACAAGATACTCTACGCCCTCAGGGACGTTACAGCCACGATCAGCAGCATACCGCTGATAGCCAGCAGCGTGATGAGCAAGAAGCTGGCATCAGGAGCCGACAGGATAGTACTCGATGTGAAGACCGGAAGCGGCGCCTTCATGAAAACGCTGGAAGATTCGATAAAACTTGCGGAAGAAATGGTGTCCATAGGCGAACTGACCGGAAGGAAAACGGTAGCTGTCGTCACCGACATGGATACGCCTCTTGGCAACAGCATCGGCAATGCCCTGGAAGTGAAAGAAGCGTTGGAAGTACTGAGAGGGGACGGGCCGGAGGACCTGAAGTCTGTGTGCTTTGAGCTGGCCGCCAGGATGCTTGAGCTTGGTGGTAAAGGCGATGTAACCTCATGCAGGGAACTAGTGGAAAACAGCATCAGGGAAGGCAGTGCACTGAAAAAGTTCGGCGAGCTTGCGGAAAGGCAGGGAGCTGTACATGCGCCGTGGGATAAAGATGCGATGAGGGAAGCCGCGGTTAGATATAATGTAACGGCGCCGTTCGAAGGATATATATCCTCGATGAAGTCCGAACTCATCGGCAAGGCATCCATGCTGCTGGGTGCAGGCCGGAAAACCAAGGATGGACCGCTGGATCACAGCGCGGGTATCATCCTTAATAAAAAGACAGGCGAATATGTAAGAAAAGGTGAAAAGATCGCAGAACTGCACACTTCATCGCATCAGCTTCTGCCAGAAGCAGAGGCAATGCTGCTGCAGGCGTACGGGTTCTCAGCGGAGGTTCCGGTGAAAAGACCGCTGATCCTGGCATACGTAGACAGCAGAGGGGTCACCCGGTACTGGCCTGAACACAGATTATAACTTAAACATATACCCTGTTGCATCCCAGGGAACGGGTCCGGCTCGGAAAAGCGGAGGCGGTCAGCTGCCAAGTTCACAGAATATACAGTCCTTATGCGGCATAACTTTATTATAAGGATAAGAGTATGTTCGCAAGGGGTGTATATCATGCTGAAAAAAACCTTGTTGTTCAGCCTTTCAGTCCTGCTGCTTTTCGCAGCTGTCATGGCTGTTCCCGTGTACGGACAGATCGAAGGCGTCGTGGACTATGATTCGATGGAAGTGATGAAAATACAGAGCAACACTTCACTGACGGATCTGAAAGCAAAAGCCGCAATACTGATCGACTGCGGCACCGGGACGGTCCTGCTCGAGAAAAACAGCCATGAAAGGCTGCCGATAGCCAGCATAACAAAAATCATGTCCATGCTGATTATCATGGAAGCCATAGATGCAGGCATAATCTCATATGATACGAAGGTGACGGTAAGCGAATACTCATGGAGCTTCGGAGGTTCACAGGTTTGGCTGGAGCCGGGCGAGGTGTTCACTGTGGACGAACTGCTCAAGGCCGTGGCCATACATTCTGCAAACGATGCGACCGTGGCGCTGGCAGAAGCGGTTGCAGGCAGCGAAGAAGCTTTTGTGGCGATGATGAACCAGAAAGCCAGGGAACTGGGTATGAAAGATACCAATTTCCTGGACTGTACCGGACTTACCGATACAGGCCATTACAGCAGCGCATACGATATTGCTGTGATGTCCAGGGAGCTGCTTCTCAAACATCCCGAAATCACGAAGTACACATCCACATGGCATGCGAAATTCAGGGAGAATGTCCCGGGCAAGAATTATGTTTCCCTTGACAATACGAACAAACTTGTAAGGCACTACAGCGGGACGATAGGACTTAAAACCGGATACACCAGCGCTGCAGGACATTGCCTTGCAGCTGCTGCGGTCAGGAACGGGCAGCAGTTGATATCGGTCGTGCTTGGGGAACCGGATTCCAACACGAGGTTTGCCGAAAGCAGGAAACTGCTCGACTATGGATTTGCAAACTTTGAAACTGTCCTGGTGGACAACATGGGAGACGTCGTGCAGCAGGTGGAAGTGAAAAAAGGCCTTAAGCCTGTGACGAACGCCGTATTCAAAGAAGATGTGAAACTGCTCCTGAGAAAAGGTGAAAAAGGCAAAATAGAAAGAGTGGTTAAAATCAGTTCAGATATAAAGGCGCCTGTCAAGTCAGGCCAGAAGATCGGTGAGGTGATCTACACGCTGTCAGGGAAAGAAATTAGCAGGGCTGACATCGTGGCGTCGGGTGACGTACAGCGCGCGTCGTTCCTGCGTATTATGCTCAGGCTGATGCAGGAATGGTTCTGCCTTGGACGGGTCGCGTACTGAATAACGGAGCAGAAGCAAAATCAAACAGTCCGGCGGACCACCGGACGTATTATGAGGCAGGATGCGGCAGGCTGGGTAAAAGGGCGGCATTCATAACCCGTGATAATAAAGCGAAGAACGGCCAGCGGAAGATCTCCTGATCGACTGCTGGCTTTGTCATGCTCCGGCGGAAGTTTGCATCCCGCAGGTTTTCTTATGAAACTTCAGGGTAAAGATATTTTTAGACAGACTTTTGCCTTTATCTCTGGTAAAATAAAATGACAGCGGTTAATAACATTGTTGCAGGAATGGGGACATGGAAATGAGAAGCGACATACTGATGCTGTTATACGCGATTCCGGCCATCCTGTTTTCACTTAGTTTCCATGAGATGGCCCATGCTTATACGTCATACAGACTGGGTGATCCGACAGCCAAAAGGCTTGGCAGACTTACGCTGAATCCATTGAAGCACCTCGACCCTGTCGGGACGCTGATGCTCCTGGTTTCGATGTACAGTGGCTTCGGATTTGGCTGGGCGAAGCCTGTGCCGATAGATCCCACCTATTATAAAAACTATAAAAAGGGAACCGTAATGGTCAGCCTTGCAGGCCCGCTTTCCAACCTGCTGCTGGCCTTCCTGTTTTCGTTTCCCATGGCCCTGATCGCTTCAGGAAGCGGTCTGACACGCAGTGAAATATACAGCAGCACATATCTGATATATGGAGCGGACTTCTCGTTCAGATCCGTGGTATTCAACATAAGCAGGATGTTTTACATGATAAACATAGGACTTGCCATATTCAACCTGATCCCGATACCGCCGCTGGACGGATCGAAGATCCTGATGGGAGTGCTCCCGGCAAGGACATATTTCACCATCATGGGCTATGAAAGATACATCGGCTTGCTGTTCCTGGCGCTGATGGTACTGAGGCCGGGCATACTGTCGACGGTCACGTATCCTTTGAGGAGAGCGGTTGAACTGCTGTTCGGGCTGGTGGGATCACTCATTATCTGAACCATATGCAGACCATATTATTACTTGACACCTTGAATGGCTGAAATTACAATATGTATAAGCTGAAAAGCCGGCTGACCTAAGCCGGCAAACGATTTGGATACGGAAAGCAGGGAACATATGGGAACACAGAATGGGAAAAAAGTAATGCTCAGCGGTATGAGGCCGACTGGCAGACTACATCTCGGAAACTACTTAGGAGCACTCGAAAACTGGGTGAAGCTCCAGGATGAATACGACTGTTTCTTTTTCATTGCGGACTGGCACGCACTGACGACTGGTTATGAGGATACGTCGGAACTGAGATCCAATATTACCGATATGGTCATAGATTATCTCAGTGCCGGTCTTGATCCTGAAAAATGCACGATATTCGTACAGTCGGCGGTGAAGGAACATGCCGAACTGCACCTGCTGTTCTCAATGATCACGCCGCTTTCGTGGCTTTACAGATGTCCTACTTATAAAGACCAGATGCAGCAGTTAAAAGACAGGAACATTTCGACCTACGGATTCCTGGGATACCCATGCCTGCAGGCGGCAGACATCCTCATTTACAAGGCTGAGGCTGTACCGGTCGGCGAGGACCAGTTGCCCCATGTAGAAATGACCAGGGAGATCGCAAGGCGTTTTAACTTTCTCTTCGGAGAAGTGTTTCCTGAACCGCAGTCCGTACTGACTAAAGCGAAAGTTCTTCCCGGCACGGACGGCAGGAAAATGAGCAAGAGCTACAACAACACCATCGCACTGTCCGATGATCCGGAGACGGTGCGTAAAAAGGTAATGTCAATGGTGACCGACCCTGCCAGGATAAAGAAGGATGACCCGGGCCATCCTGAGGTATGTACAGTATTCGCTTACCACAAGGTGCTGAACGAGGAAGGCGTCGCCGAAACGGAAGCACAGTGCAGGGCAGGCAGTATCGGGTGCGTCCAGTGCAAGAAGAACCTTTACTCGAAGATGTCTGAAAAGCTGACTCCGATATATGAAAAACGTCTGGAACTGATCAGGAAGCCTGAATATATAAGGGAAGTCATTGAAAGCGGCAACGCCCGCGCAAAGGAAACAGCTGAAAATACGATGGCTGAAGTTCGGAAAGCGATGAAGCTGGACTGGTGAAACACCAGGACCGGATTCCGGGGGAATTTACTTGGAAAGTGCGCTCACAAATGCATGCACAATTAAAATAGATAACTTTGAAGGTCCTTTTGATCTGCTTTTTCATCTGATTGAGAAAAACCAGTTCAATATCTATGACATCCCTATAAATACCATTACGGACCAGTATATGGACTACCTGTTCGCCATGCAGGAAATGGACCTGGAGATAGCAAGCGAGTTTCTTGTAATGGCATCCACGCTCCTGCACATAAAATCGAAGATGCTGCTCCCTTCCAGGAAAGAAGAGCAGCAGGAGGAGGAAGACCCGAGAGAGGAACTCGTATCGAGGCTGCTGGAATACAGGAAGTACAAGGATTTTTCATATGTGCTCAGGGAGCGTGAAAAAGAGTGGTCTAAGGTCTGGTGGAAACTGCCGGAACCGATCACCTGCATAAGAAAAGATGAAATAGTTGAGCTTGTGCCTGACGAATTGAAGAGGGTCTACATGGAATTGCTGGAGAGGAACAGGAAGAAGATGAATCCCAATGTGATCGGGATGAACCGGATCATCCAGCATGAAAAAGTATCCCTGAGGAGCAAGATGAGGGAGATAATCAGAGAACTGATAAAGAAAGGAAGATTCAGGTTCTTTGAACTGTTCTCGTTTAAGACGAGATCCCGTACTGATGTCGTGACAGGTTTCCTTGCAATACTTGAACTTGCAAAACTCAAGAGGGTAAGGCTCGAGCAGAGGAGACTCCATGGCGAGATTTATGTGAACAGGGCCGAAATGGCGCCGGACCTTGGAAGGCTCGATGCCCGGGAGCTTGACAGCATGGCATGATCGGTATTATAGCATCCTGATGAAGACTATCACTATACAGGAAGGCAGTCGGATATGGACATAAAAGAAATGGAAGCAATAGTTGAAGGCCTGCTTTTTGCGGCAGGAGATCCGGTACCTCTGGCAAAGATAGCGGAGATACTCGAACTGGATAAGGCAACAGCGAAAAGGCTTCTGGATAATATGTCTGCCAGGATACAGAATTCCGGCAGAGGTATACTCATACGTGAAATAAGCGGCAGTTACCAGTTGTGCACAAGGCCGGAGCATTTCGAGTATATAAGCAGACTGGCGGAACCCAGGCAAAAGCAGGCGCTTTCCCAGGCAGCGTTCGAAACGCTTGCGATAATCGCTTACAACCAGCCGGTCACGAGAGCCAGGATAGAGATGATAAGGGGCGTCAGTTCTGACAGTTCCATCACCACGCTCCTGGAAAGGAACCTCATCAGGGAGGCCGGCAGGCTGGACTCCCCGGGAAGGCCCGTACTGTATGAGACCACCGAGGAATTCCTCAGATGCTTTGGTTTCAGGTCCATCAAGGATCTCCCGATGCTGGAACTTGACAGGCTGGTGGCTGAGAATCAGCCTGAAATATCTCAGGACGCTCCCGGAGCAGGCATTCAGCAGGAAGGCTCCGGATCATGATGACGCATAAAACGCAACGTCGTGAAGGCACATAAAGATGAAAATTTAATCTGAAAGTGCACTGATAAAACATATAATATAGGATGAAAAAGCATTCAGCTGGAAAAAATAGCTTGTGAAGCATTACCTTGTCAAGAGGGACCAAAAATGCTTTACATAGCTGTTTTTTTTATACTGGCGTTATATATCGTGCTGTTTGTCGTAAAAATTAAGGCTGCCGTTGAATATACCAGGGACGAGCAGGATGAATGGGTGATTTTTTGCTTTTATACCGGGAACGGATTGATAAGGTATGAATTTAAAGTGCCGCTGGCCAAAAAGGAAGACGGGAAGACGAAGTTCAAGCAGGTCAAAGGCCAGAGCCGCAAAATCCAGGGCGGTTCCAAGTCAAACGGGAAGATCGGGCCGGAAGACATAATCAAAAAAATACTCAACGCAAGACAATACCTGAAGGATCATGGCAGTCTCCTGGAGGATATCAGAAAATACCTCAACAGGCATGACATACATGTCGAGATAGAGGCGAAAATCAAGCAGGGCACCGGCGACGCGGCGCAGACCGGCCTGATCTGCGGCGTACTCTGGAGTGCAGCAGGTATAATAACCTCACATTTATCACGCCATCTGAAAATCAGGAGCCAAAGGATAAAGATAATCCCGTGCTTCAATGAAAAGGTCTTTGAAGTTCAAGCACGCTGCATATTTCATGTCCGGTTGGTCCATATTATAGTTGTGCTGATAAAAATATACTGCATGAAACTCAGGATCAAAAAGAAGTCCAAAAAAGCGACAGGTGGTGAAGCAAGTGTCTGAACATCCTATAGAAGCATTGATGAAAACTGCCATGCAAAGTATCAGGGAAATGGTGGACGTGAACACCATAGTGGGCGATGCGGTTCAAACACCCGACGGTACGGTTATCATCCCCATATCCAGGGTCACGTTCGGATTTGCGGCCGGCGGTGGAGAGTACGGTTATGGTGCAGGTGAGGAAACAGATAGAGACAGCCAGGATGAAAATGAGGATAGCGGCGGCGGGAAATTCCCCTTTGCCGGAGGCAGCGGGGCAGGCGTGAGCATCAACCCGGTAGCGTTCATGGTCGTGGGGAATGGCCATATCAAGCTCCTTCCTGTCAATATCAATTCGACCATCGACAAGATACTGGATCTTGTGCCCGAATTTCTATGCAGGCTGGAGAACATCTGCAAAAAGAAGATCGCCGTGAGAAAGGAAAAGGAAGAAGATACCGAATAAAAGACATCGTACCGAATTCAAATGAGCCTGGTCACAAGTCCGGAACCTGTAGTATGTCTTTTCTGCAAATGCGGGTATGTGCTATGATTTTATGGGTATAAAATCAGCAACACTTATGGAAGGGAACGGGCTGTGATCAGGCTTCAAAAATTTCTGGCTGACGCCGGAGTATCATCCAGGCGGAAATGTGAAGAACTAATCCTGCAGGGAAGAGTGCAGGTCAATGGAAAAACGGTGACCGAGCCCGGGACGAAAGTCGCGGGTTCGGAGGAAATAAAGGTTGACGGAAAAGTAATAAGATCAGGTCAAAAGAAGGTCTATATCCTGCTGAACAAGCCAACAGGCTATATTTCATCCGTAAAGGACCAGTTTTCAAGGAAAACCGTCATCGATCTCGTCAGCGGCATAAAGGAAAGGATATACCCGGTGGGGAGACTCGATTACGATACGTCAGGTCTGATCATTCTCACGAATGACGGCGAATTTGCCAACATGCTCATGCATCCAAGGAATGAAGTGGAAAAAGTGTACGTGGCCGAAGTGCAGGGAAGGCTGAGTGCGGATGATGTCAAAAGGCTTGAAAACGGCCTCGACATAGGTGATCATGTTACTTCTCCTGCGCGTGTGAAGATCATTGGTGAGTCAGCCGGCCGGTCTGTTGTCGAGATAGCGATACATGAAGGCAAAAACAGGCAGGTCAGGAGGATGTTCGAGGCTGTCGGGCATCCCGTGCTGCGGCTGAAAAGGACCTCAATAGGCGGAATAACGGACAGGGGTCTTGAGGTGGGTAAGTGGAGGCATCTCAGCGAAGCCGAGATTGAAATGCTCAGATCAGAATACGTGAGTTTTGGCCATGGAAAAAGAGGGTATAAAAAGGAAAAACAATGATTATTTTTTAACAAAATTTCTTTGAATTTATTGACGTTATGTTTTTGCGATGGTACACTTGATTATGATTGGAGGTAACAGGATATAAATTGAGTGGTCATTGCCCGGCGGTAAAACCGCTTGATTTTATGTTCATAAGTGACAGGAGGACCTTTGGCTTGTTCAGTCGATGCTGACAGTGATGAGGTTTTTTTTATTTGCCGGCTTGCCGGAAGACAGATATTACTGGTTGAAAGAGAATGGAAAATATTATATAATCCAAGTATATTAGCACCAGGTAATAACACCAAATTATAAAATTCACTGCAGAAATATGTGTGACGAGGTGGAAGCCAAATGGGTACTGTTGAAAAAATAAATGAGCTCAGGATCCGCAGGCAGGCGCTCGAACAGGGCGGCGGGGCCGAAAGGATCGAAAAGCAGCATGAGTCCGGCAAGCTGACGGCGCGCGAACGACTTGAAAAGTTGCTTGACGAGAACTCTTTCGTTGAAGTGGACGCTTTCGTCGAAACGCGGGCCATCGATTTTGATATGCAGAAAAAGAAGATACCCGGGGACGGAGTGGTGACAGGTTATGGAACGATAGAAGGAAGGCCTGTGTTCGTGGCATCCCAGGATTTTACCGTAATCGGAGGGTCGCTCGGTGAGGCTCATGCCCGCAAGATTACAAAGGTGATGGACATGGCCATGAAAGTCGGGGCTCCCTTCATCAGCATAAACGACTCAGGCGGAGCGAGGATAGAGGAAGGGATAGACGCACTGAGCGGTTATGGTGAGATATTTTTCAGGAACACGCTTGCGTCAGGCGTTATACCGCAGATATCGGTCATAATGGGGCCATGTGCAGGAGGCGCAGTCTATTCACCGGCAATAACGGATTTCGTTTTCATGGTGGACAAGACGAGCTACATGTTCATCACAGGCCCGCAGGTGATCAAGTCAGTTACCGGCGAGGATGTGACCTTCGAGACACTGGGAGGTTCGGAGGTGCATAATTCGAAGAGCGGTGTCGCACATTTCAGATATGCAAACGAGGAAGAATGCATTAAAGAAATAAGAAGGCTTCTAAGCTTCCTTCCGGACAACAATCTGACCGATCCGGAGATACTGCCCGTTAGTGATGATCCCAACAGGCTGGACGACAGCCTTTCTGAGATAGTACCCGACAGTTCCAACAAGCCTTACGATATGAAGGAGATAGTCACAAAGGTACTTGACAACGGCGATTTCATGGAAGTCCACAAGCATTTCGCCAGGAATATTATTGTTGGCTTCGGAAGGCTCAACGGGAAAACGGTCGGAATCGTGGCAAACCAGCCGAATGTTCTGGCGGGCGCCCTTGACGTGGACTCATCGGATAAGGCAGCAAGATTTATACGTTTCTGTGACGCCTTCAATATCCCGCTGGTTACATTCACCGATACCGCAGGATATCTTCCCGGGACCGGGCAGGAATACAGCGGGATCATAAGGCACGGCGCAAAACTGCTGTATGCGTTTTCAGAAGCAACAGTACCGAAAATCAACGTTATTGTCAGAAAAGCGTACGGCGGAGCTTATATAGCAATGAACAGCAAGCATCTTGGAGCAGATGTCGTATTTGCATGGCCGAGTGCGGAGATAGCGGTCATGGGTCCGGAGGGAGCCGCGAACATAATATTCAGAAAAGAGATAGCAGCGGCTGAAGATCCGGTCGCCTGCCGTGATCAGAAAATCGAGGAATACAGGAACAAGTTCTCCAATCCTTATATAGCTGCGGCAAGGGGATACGTGGACGATGTCATAGATCCTGCGACGACGAGGCCGAGGCTCATAAACGCTCTGGAGATGCTGGCCGGAAAGAGGGAAAACAGACCGGCGAAGAAGCATGGCAATATACCGCTGTGATACGGAGGTGCAGACATGTCCGATGGCAAAAACGTTAATATCGATGAAGAAATTATAGCCGTTATAACTGCTGCAGTAGCAGCGATGGAGACCAGGCCGGACTACAGGCTGGTCGTAAGATCCATGAGGCAGATCCCGCAGTCATCGCCGGTCTGGAATGCCGCCGGGAGACTCGAACGCCTCAGCCGCGACCTGAATGCATAAGCTGAAAATACATCAAAATCGATCAGGGAGGAAGGAACTATGAAGAAATTTTTGATAAAGGTGAACGGTAACCAGTATGAAGTTGAAGTTGAAGAAGTAAAGGGAAGCTCAGCTGTGGCCTACACAACGACAGCGGCACCAGCACAGCCTGCGGCAGCGCCTGCTCCCGCTCCTGCCCCGGCTCCAGCTCAGGCTCCGGCTCCGGCAGCCAAGACTGCACCTTCCGGGGCAGCCGGATCGGTCAAGGTGACTGCGCCAATGCCGGGGACTATTCTCAACATAGTCGCATCTGTCGGTGATAAGGTAAAAAGAGGCCAGGTATTGCTGATACTCGAAGCAATGAAGATGGAAAACGAGATAGTTGCTCCCGCGGACGGCACCGTTGTTTCAATAAACGTAACCAGCGGAACATCGGTCAATGCCGGCGATCTTCTTGTTTCAATAGAATAATAATATTAAGGAGGGCTTAAAAATGGCAAAGGTAAAAATAACAGAAACCGTACTACGAGATGCGCATCAGTCCCTGATAGCCACCAGGATGACTATCGATGACATCCTGCCGATAGTGGAGAAGCTGGACGATATAGGATATCATTCGCTGGAATGCTGGGGAGGAGCTACATTTGACTCATGTCTTCGCTTCCTGAACGAAGATCCGTGGGAAAGGCTCAGGAAGATCAGGGCAAAAGCGAAAAAGACAAAGCTGCAGATGCTGCTGAGAGGTCAGAACCTTCTTGGATACAAGCATTACGCGGATGATGTCGTTGAATATTTTGTACAGAAATCCATAGCAAACGGCATCGATATCATAAGGATCTTCGATGCACTGAACGATGCAGGGAACCTGGAAACTGCCATCAAGGCGTGCAAGAAAGAAGGCGGGCATGCGCAGGCCGCAATAAGCTATACCATAAGCCCCGTCCATAACCTCGAAATGTTTGTGAAGGACGCGCGCATGCTGGAAGAAATGGGCGCCGACAGTATATGCATCAAGGACATGGCCGGTCTGCTCGTTCCATATGCAGCATATGACCTTGTAAAAGCGCTGAAGGAGAATGTAAAGATACCGATACAGCTCCATACGCATTACACCAGCGGCGTTGCCTCGATGACATACCTCAAGGCGATCGAAGCAGGTGTCGACGTAGTCGACTGCGCTATTTCCCCGTTTGCACTGGGTACGTCTCAGCCGCCCACAGAGCCCCTGGTCGCAACGCTCAGCGGCACCGAATACGACACCGGACTCGATCTTGGCAAACTCAGCGAAATCGCCGACTATTTCAGGCCTATCAAGGAAAAATACATCAAGTCAGGACTGCTTGACATAAAAGTCATGGGCGTCGATGTCAATACGCTGAAGTACCAGGTGCCCGGCGGAATGCTGTCGAACCTTGTTTCACAGCTTAAACAGGCCGGGAAAGCGGACCTCTTCGAAGAAGTCCTCAAGGAAGTGCCGAGAGTGAGGGAAGATTTCGGATATCCGCCGCTGGTCACGCCTACCAGCCAGATAGTAGGTACCCAGGCTGTTATGAACGTCATCACAGGGGAAAGGTACAAGATGGTGCCGAAGGAATCCAGGGCACTGGTAAAGGGAGAGTATGGAAAGACACCTGCTCCTATACCGGAGCACATAAAGAAGAAGATACTCGGAGACGAGGAACAGATCACATGCAGGCCTGCTGACCTGATCGAACCCGAACTGGATAAGATCAGACAACAGATCAGTCAGTACATCGAACAGGATGAAGACGTACTCAGTTATGCCCTGTTCCCGCAGGTAGCCGAGAACTTCTTCAAGCAGCGCCAGGCAGCAAAGTATAAGGTCGACGGCACCATGGTGGATTATGAGTTCAGGGTGCATCCGGTCTGATTTACCACGCGCCATGTACGACAGTCAGTCAGCCACTGGGACGGTTCCTTGAACCGTCCCTTTGTTGTTGCCGGTAGACCGGTGTGTCCGGCACACTTTATGCAAATACACATAATTCTCCCTGTTGCTTACGAAACGTATCACCTTGATTTCGCTTCCAGGCTTAATATGCCTGCCGCATTTCATGCATATGAACGAAGAAGCACACATGCAGGCATCCGATATGTCAGGCTCAAGTCCGGCTATCTTCTGCCAGCATTTCCATCCGACCTTGCAGAGCCTGATCCTGCTGTCAAAGTCTGCATAGACCCATCTTAGCAGTTTGTGGAAGTGGAAGGGGTATCTCGTATACTTTATGTAATGGCCGGGAAGCCCGAGCCTTTCGGCATAAAGTTCGAAGCATCTTTCAACTATTTCCTGCACCCTTCCCGTGATCTGTGTGGAATACCACTGGTATCCGTTTTCGGTCAGCCATGTTTTCAGCCGATCGAACATGTAGCCCCTGCATATCTCGATAATTTCACCTTTTGCAGGTTTGAGGACCCTGAACGCATCTTCGACGATATTCACCACCTCGTCAAGGTACCTCTTTTTCGCGAAGTTATCCCTGTCATACAGTTCAACAGGTATAATGTCGAAATAATACTCATTGGTTTCTGGCCTGTATACGCCTATGCAGGTCCCGCCAACGAAACTTCCGCTTCCCGAATCGTCTATCTGTATCATGCTGCCTCCGAAAACTGAGTCAGAAATCCGTACAGATTCTATCATTGACAGATAGGGCTGAAAAAATGTGTTGCCTTGATTTTTGCATATGCTGAATGTAATATTAGAGTGTCACGACATATTTCCAAAAAAAGTGTATTGTTTCTTCGGAGGCCGTATGGATAATAAGAGCTTTGACCTTATAAACAGGATAAACAGCATAAAGAAACTGAGCAAGGGGCAGAAGCTTATTGTCGATTACATAACGCACCATTATGACAAGGCGGCATACATGACCGCTGCGAAACTTGGTGAAGCCGTGGGCGTAAGTGAATCGACCGTGGTGAGGTTCGCCCTGGAACTGGGGTACGAGGGCTATCCCAAAATGCAGAAGGTATTGCAGGAGATGGTTAAGAACAAGCTGACGGCCATCCAGAGGATGGAGATATCCTCGAGCAGGATAGACGAGTACAACATCCTGAAGAGCGTGCTGCAGTCCGACATGGAAAAAATCAAGATCACGATGGAAGAAATAGACTATGAAGCATTCAACGCGACAGTAGAGTGCATACTGAACGCCAGGCATGTATACATTCTTGGCGTCAGGAGTTCGGCACCTCTCGCGTATTTCCTGAGCTTCTACCTCAATCTTATACAGGACAATGTGAGACTTGTCCATACGAACAGTATCAGCGAGATGTTCGAGCAGATAATAAGGGCGTCGAAGGGCGACGTCATCATCGGGATAAGTTTCCCGAGATACTCGAAACGGACGGCCAAGGCGATGGAATTCGTCAAGAAACAGGGCGCTACCGTGATCGCGATCACGGACAGCACGGAATCCCCTGTGGCGGGGAATGCCGATCATTGCATCTGCGCAAGGAGCGACATGGCTTCGTTTGCGGATTCGCTGGTGGCGCCGCTGAGTGTCATCAATGCGCTGATAGTTGCCATCGGTATGAGGAAAAAGAAAAGCCTGTATGAGACATTTGAAAAGCTGGAAAAAATATGGGACGAGTACCAGGTATACGAGAAATTCGACCTGGAAGAACCGGACAGGAAGGTGGACTATTGAGCAGAAAAGTTATTATCATAGGAGCCGGTGCAGCGGGGCTCATGGCAGCAGGCAAAGCTGCAGAACGAGGACTTGATGTCACAGTGCTCGAGAAGAACGACAGGCCGGGCAGGAAACTGAGGATTTCGGGCAAGGGACGCTGCAACATTACAAACAATACGGACATTGAAGGACTGATCCGTAACATTCCCGGCAACGGGAGTTTTTTATATTCTTCCTTTTACACGTTCTCAAATGAGGACATTATGCAGTTCTTCCGCGATGAAGGGCTTGACCTGAAAATTGAAAGAGGAGGGCGGGTCTTCCCCGTTTCGGATGACGCAAGGGACGTGGTGTCGGTGCTGGTAAGACGCGCCGAGAGACTCGGAGCAGAAATAAGGTACCGTTCGCCGGTCAGTTCCATCGAGGTTTCCAATGGCGCAGTGAAAGGTGTTACACTGAAAAACTCTGAGACCATCGAATGTGACTCGGTAGTGCTTGCTACAGGAGGAGCATCCTATCCGGGCACAGGTTCCACCGGCGACGGCTACAGGATGGCCCAGAAGCTCGGACATACCGTGACGCCGCTGAAACCGTCCCTCGTGCCGCTTATTGCAGCCGAAAAATGGGTCAGGGACCTCCAGGGCCTCACACTGAAAAACGTTTCAGTCACGATATATGACCGGAAAAGGAAGAAAGTGTACACCGATTTCGGCGAGATGCTTTTCACTCATTTCGGAGTGTCGGGCCCGGTCATACTCAGCGCCAGCAGGCACATAATGCAGTACGATTACAGGGACGTATTCCTTTCGATAGACCTGAAGCCTGCGCTCAGCCCTGAGACGCTGGATGCAAGGATACAGAGGGATTTTGAGAAATATTCGAGAAAACAGTTCAAAAACAGCCTCGACGACCTGCTGCCTAAAAAGATGATACCGGTGATAGTTGAATTGTCCCAGATACCTGCAGACAAGCCTGTTAACCAGATCACTAAGGCTGAAAGAAGGTCGCTGGTATCACTGTTCAAAGGACTTACGCTTGAAATATGCGGCTCGCGGCCCATCAGCGAAGCGATCGTGACTGCAGGCGGCGTCAGTACGGATGAGATCGACCCGGCGACAATGGAATCCAGGCTGATAAAGGGGCTGTTCTTCGCAGGCGAAGTGATAGACGTGGACGGGTATACCGGCGGGTTCAACCTTACCATTGCCTTTTCAACGGGCTGTGTTGCCGGGCTCCATTGCTGATGTATTATTCACGGTCGCATGAGCATAATACATAATAACGATATTAGCAAATTATGGAGGCGGCCGTGAAAACCATCATCATCAAAAAGACCGGAAACAGGTACCACCAAGAGGCACTGGACCGGCGTCACAAAAAGGACGGGGACAGCAGCCCGGAGGAAGGAAAGAAAACGTTGCTGTGTGACAGAGTGGAAAGAATACTCAGGAACATTTTCGTGATAGTATTCGTCATGTTTATTGCCGCACAGGCTGTATTGACCAATGACAGGATGAGAGGCCTGCTTGTCAGGGAAGCCCTGGATGGTGAGCCTATCGGAGATGAAGCAGTCCTTTTCGAAAAATGCAGGATGGAACTGAAACTGAATGGAATGCCGGACTGCCCTGAACTCAAAGTACTGGTCAATGGAGTGGAGGCCGGAGCTTTCCATGACAGCAGGGTGGTTCTGGAACTGAAGGAAGGAGACGTTGTCGAACTGGACGCCAGCAGGCTTCTTGTACATGCTGAAGTGCAGATCAGCGCTGTCAGCAGGAACCTGGCGCATCTTCTCGGCAGGACAGTTACTGCTGCGAACGGTATAGTCCCCGTAGCCGTTGCTGATACAGGCGAATAAAACAACAATATTGTACAATTTCCATTATTCCTATATAATAATTAAGAAGTTCTGAGAGGTAAAGATCATGGATCAGATGGTTAAAGAATTCGGAAGCAGGGACATTGCCGCTGCTGCTGTCAGAATAGCTCTCACGAGGGACAGGGCGGAAGAGAAGCAGCTTCAGCAGGAGCTGGCCAGGCAGGGCATACGCACGGCGGCCGTCGACTATGGCGGAGAATTTATCAACTCTGTGATGAAAATCATCGAAAGAGCCGTCGTTTCGTCAAAACGTGAAGGCGTCATACAGGAAAGCCATGTGGAAGAAGGGGCTGTTGCCGGGGCCACCAGGGAGGCTTTGTCCCAGATCATGCCCAAAGCACTGGGGCTCAACGTCGGCGGCAAGATAGGGATAGCGAGGTATAAAAACCATATCAGCGTATCGATCTTTTTCGGCATAGGTCTGCTGCATCTGAATGAAGTCGCCATCGGGCTTGGACACAGGGTGGTGTAAGACGAATGGTCAGGGCGATAAGGGGGGCCACGACCGTAGAGGAAAACACAAAAGAAGAGATCTTCGGCGCCACGACCGAACTTGTCGCCGAAATAATGAAACAGAACGGATTGACGAGGGACGATATAATCAGCATCATATTCTCTGTAACAACTGACCTGGATGCTGCATTCCCTGCGGCAGCCGTCAGACAGATGGGTTTTGACAGGACGGCGATGCTCTGTACGTATGAGATGGATGTGCCGGGCAGCCTCAGAAAATGCATCAGGGTACTGATGCACGTTGAGACCGACAGGAGAAATGATGAACTGAAATACATATACCTGAAGGAAGCAAGGAAACTGCGGCCTGATTTAGTGCAGCAAAACGGGCGGATGGAGGACTGACACAACAGTGATCAACATTGCGATCGACGGCCCGGCCGGAGCCGGGAAAAGTACAGTAGCCAAGGCAATATCCAAAGAACTCGGCATTATCTATCTCGATACAGGAGCAATGTACAGAGCCGTTGCACTGAAGGCGATCCAGTCCGGGATCGACACAAGGGACCAGGAAGCTGTTGAGGCAATGGTGGAAGATATCGACATACGGATCGAATACAGGGACAGTGAGCAAAGAATATTTCTCGATGGCACAGATGTGACGGGTTCGATCCGGACGCCTGAAGTATCCGTTGGAGCTTCAAACGTGGCAGTCATTCCGGCAGTAAGGAAAAAGATGGTGGAATTGCAGCGCAAAATAGCCAGGGAAAACGATGTCGTTATGGATGGACGCGATATCGGGACTTATGTCCTGCCTGATGCATCATATAAATTCTTTCTCACCGCATCACTTGACGAAAGGGCAAAAAGAAGGTTTAATGAGATGAGGGCCAATGGAATGGCCGGTGTGAGCCTTGAAGAAGTAAGGAAGGATATTGAATACAGGGACAGGAATGACAGTTCGAGGTCCTTCGCTCCGTTATCCAAGGCGCCTGACGCGCTGGAGATCGACACCACCGGGATCAGCCCCGAAGAAGTAGTCAGGATAATACTGGACAGCATAAAGAACAGGAAAACAGTTGGTGCAGCTAAATGAGAAAGTTTCTTTTGGCCTTGACGAAGATCGTATTCAGGATATTTTTCAAAGTCGAAGTCATAAATCAGCATAAAGTGCCCCAGGATGGTCCGGCGTTGCTTTGTGCCAGTCATAATACCATGATTGACATGTTTTTTCTTGGTTTCAAGCTGAAAAGATGGGTTTACTGGATGGCAAAGGAGGAGTTGTTCAGAAACCCTTTGCTTGCCTTCGTCCTGAGAAAGCTCGGAGCTTTCCCCGTAAGGCGGGGAACTGCCGATATCAGTTCAATAAAACACGCTTACAAACTGCTTAAGGAGAATAAAATCGTCGGTATCTTTCCCCAGGGCACACGGGCGAAGACTGCGAACAGGGAATATCCTGCCAAGTCCGGAGCGGTCCTGATAGCTGCGAATGCAGGCGTGCCGGTCATACCCGCGGCAGTGTTCGGTACATACAGGCTTTTCAGCCGGATGAAAGTCGTATACGGAGATCCATATTATATAGAAAAAAACGGGGACAAGCTGTCGAAAGAGTACCTGTCTGAAATGAGCAGGGACATGATAGACAGGATATATGCCCTTGCGGAGGTCAGGTAAATGAAGATAATACTGGCAAAAACCGCAGGTTTTTGCTTTGGCGTGAACAACGCAATAAGGATAGCTGAAGAAACACTTGAAAAAGGCGGCATAATTAACACCCTGGGCGCCCTGATACACAACGACCAGGCCGTGAACGACCTGAAGGAAAAAGGTATCGGCATAATATCCGCTATAAGTGAGGCGCCTGAAGGCTCAAAGGTCATAATCAGGGCACATGGAGCCGCACCGGGAATTTACCGGGAAGCGGAGGATAGAAACATTGAGATCGTGGATGCGACATGTCCTTATATCAAAAAGATCCACAAGATGGTCGAAAAAATGCATAAGGACGGTTACACGATAGTAATAGCAGGAGACAGGAACCATCCTGAAATCATCGGGATAAACGGATGGTGCGGCAACTCAGCGCTTATAGCGAATACACCTGAAGAGGCTGAAGCTTTTGAGCCCATCGACGGTAAATGCTGCCTTGTGGCCCAGACCACCCTGACAAGGGAAAGGTTCGATGGGATATATGAAAAATTAAAAGAAAAATGCAAAAGTGTCGTCAAATTTGATACAATATGTAGTGCGACCGCCAGCAGGCAGGAAGAGGCTGAGAAAATAGCACGCGTATCCGATGTCATGCTGGTCATCGGGAGCCGGAAAAGCTCCAATACCCGGAAATTGTTTGAAATATGCAGTAAATACTGCAAAAAAACATATTTAATAGAAACGTACGGTGATTTGCCGCCGATAAATCCTGAAGAGGTACAAACGCTGGGAATAACAGCCGGAGCATCTACACCGGAACGCACAATCAAGGAGGTTATTGAGAAAATGGACGAATTAAATAAACAGGAGAAGGAAATGAGTTTTGCTGAAGCATTCGAAAACTCGATGGTGACCCTGAGAAACGGTGAAATCGTAAAGGGGAGGATCATAGGTTACAACAACACAGAGATATTTGTAGACCTGGGGTATAAGTCCGATGGGATAATTCCTGTCGAAGAATACTCGGACGACCCCGATTTCAGGCCTGAAACCGGCGTGAACATAGGCGATGAAGTCGAAGTGTTCATAGTAAGGGTAAATGACGGAGAAGGCAATGTAATGCTTTCCAAGAAAAGGGTCGACGCGATGCGGAGCCTTGATATGATCGAGGAAGCATATAAAAACAAGACGCCTGTGACCGGCAAAGTCGTCGAAGTCACCAACGGCGGCGTCATCGTAAGCGTCAATGGCGTCAGGGTCTTTGTACCGGCTTCCCAGTTGGCTGAGAGATACGTGAAAGATATTAACGAGTTCCTGAAACAGACTGTTACCATAAAGATAATCGAAATGAACAGGCAAAAAAGAAAATTCGTCGGTTCCAGGAGAATAGTGCTGGCTGAGGCAAGGGAAGAACAGGAAAAGCAGGTCTGGTCGAACATAGAAGTCGGGAAGAGGTACACCGGAACGGTAAAGAGCCTGACAGATTTCGGCGCATTCATAGATATCGGTGGAGTCGACGGACTGGTGCATGTTTCGGAAATGTCGTGGCTAAAAGTCAAACATCCTTCGGAGCTTGTCAAGGTTGGTGACAAGGTGGAGGTCACGGTTCTGGAGTTCGACGCAGAGAAGAAAAGGATATCGCTGAGCATGAAGAAGGAAGAGGACAATCCATGGTACCGCGTGTCCGATAAATACAAAGTCGGAGATATCGTAAAGGGTACCGTGGTAAGGCTTGTACCGTTCGGTGCGTTCATCGAGATTGAAAAAGGGCTGGACGGACTTGTACACATATCTCAGATATCTAATGTCAGGATAGCAAAACCGGGAGACGTCCTGAAAACCGGACAGGTCGTCGAGGCGAAGATCATAGAGGTCAATGAGGAAGCAAAGAGGATAAGCCTCTCCATAAAGGAGGTAAATCCGATAGATCCTGAGCCTGAAGCAAAGGAGCAGAAAGCTGCCGAAAAGGCACCGGAAGAGGCGCAGAAAGCCGGGACTGAAGAAGAGATCCCGAACGAGCACAAGGAAGAGCTCAGCAATACGATAGGCGATATAATAGGATCGCTTGACGAAATCAAATAATGCGACCGGTTATCTGACACATGAAAATGCAGGACTGATGTCTTGCATTTTCAGTTTGCTCATTTTATTTCATTTAATCTATATCATCTGATTCGGGAGGCAGGCCATGGATTATGAAGGCTTCAAACGGGAGATCCTCAAAATGTCGGACATCGATCTCAGCCTGTATAAAGAGAAGCAAATGAAGCGAAGGATAGATTCGCTCATAAGAAAAAACGGCTATGACCGGTATGAAGATTATGTACAGGCTCTGAAGCTGGATAAGGAACTTTACAATGAATTCATCAATTACCTTACCATCAATGTATCCGAATTCTACCGCAATCCTGATCAGTGGGAAGTGCTTAGGGAACAGATAATCCCGATGCTGCTGCAGGGATCGCCGACGTTGAAAATCTGGAGTTCAGCATGCTCGACCGGTGACGAGCCATATACGCTCGCCATGGTGCTTACTGAACATATGCCGCTCAGCAGGATACACATCCTTGCTACTGATATCGATGTCGAAGCGCTGAGGAAGGCCAAAGAAGGGGTGTATTCTGTCAAAAGCCTTGAAAAGCTGCCCGAAAAGTATATCAGGGATTTCTTTATAAAAGACGGGAATACATACTGTGTCAGGGAAGAGCTGAAACGATGCGTGGAATTCAGGCGGCTCAACCTTTTGAGGGACCCGTACCCGGATGGGTGCGACCTGATAGTGTGCAGGAACGTGCTGATATATTTCACCGAAGAAGCCAAGTCCCAGATCTACGTGAAATTCAACAGGGCGCTGAAAGACAGGGGAGTGCTGTTTATCGGCAGCACGGAGCAGATAATTATGTCGGCAAAGTATAAGCTGACTCCAATCAAGACATTTTTCTACATCAAGGACGGCGATATCTGACATGTGCCAGGGAAGGTGATATCCGGCATGGACAGATCAGCTGGAAAGGTCATATTACTTGTGGATATGAATGCATTTTTCATATCCTGCGAGATGTCGGTAAATCCTGGACTGAAGGGTCGCCCGGCCGCCGTGGCAGGCGACCCGAAAAGCAGGACGGGAATCATACTGGCAGCCAATTATGAAGCGAGGGCATTTGGCGTCAAAACCGCGATGCTCGTACATGAGGCCCTTTCGTTATGCCCCGGCCTGATACTGATACCACCGACAAGAGGGCTTTACGAAAAGAAATCGAAAGAGTTCATGGAAATACTCGCGCGCTATACGCCTGTATTACAGAAAAACAGCATAGACGAAGCATGGCTGGACCTGACGGGATGCGAGAAACTGTTCGGCGAACCTGTCAGTATCGCGCAGCGCATCATGAGAGAAATACAGTACGAACTGGATCTCTGGTGCTCGATAGGTATCTCTGAAAACAAGTTTCTGGCCAAGATGGCTTCAGAGATGAAAAAGCCGCTTGGCATAACTGAACTCTGGAAAAAAGATGTGCCGGTTAAAATGTGGCCCCTGGAAATAAGGCAGATGTATGGCATAGGCAGCAGGACTGAAGAACGGCTTAAAAAGATCGGAATACTGACAATAGGGGACCTGGCGCATTGTGATGACGGTCTTTTGAGCGAAGCCTTAGGCAAGTACGGCCGGGAACTGAAAAGACTCGCCAATGGGATCGATGAATCGCCGGTGGAGCCGGAACCCAAAAGTGTGACCAGGTCCATAAGCCGGTCCACGACACTCGTCCGTGACATAACCGACATGGACGAAGCCAGGACAGTCCTTCTCAGCCTTGCAGAGGAAGTCGGGGAAGAGGCGAGGAGGAGCGATTTCAGGGGGAAATCCGTGCAAATAGTCATACGCTATAATGACTTTACCACGATAACCCGCCAGAAAACGATAACACCGTCATACCTTACCAGGGATATATACCGCACCGGCGTGGAACTCCTCGGCGAACACTGGGACAGGAGAAGGCCGATAAGGCTTCTGGGCATTGGCATTTCCAATATCGATGACGATATTCCGGTACAGCTCAGCATTTTCGACATCAACGAAGAGCTGCCTGACAGGGTAAAGAAGGAAGAAAAGCTGGAACGGGCTATAGACAGCATCAGGTCCCGCTTCGGAAGCGACGTTGTCAAGCGGGCGACTCTGATAGATAAATGACATGCTGACAAATCCTGAAACAATACGGTGATTCCTGCCTGTGATCCTGGATCCGGCTTTGAAATGATAATACCCGGCAGCCCGGCTAAACCCGGGAAGAATCCTATAAGCTTACCACAGCCCCGATAGGTGCAGTTGCTGCTGCTGACTGACATGTGTGAACCAGTTTCATGTGTGAACCAATTTATGGTACAATGTAAATGTGCCTGTCTTATGACAGTATCAAAAAAATCGTATATTCGAAATAGCGCCGCATGTAATCAGGCTGCATCAGACTGCGAACCCGGCGGGAAAACCCGCCGGGTTTGTGCAATAAATGGCTTAAGACGTTTTTTATATATGATCGGCCCGGCATGTACTTTATGATTTGGTATGGAAATGATTTTGCGCGGGCTGATTACAATGCATGCCGATCTGAAACAAAAGATCTTTGCGAGGAATAAAGGAAAATTAAAATTTGCCGGATGGCAGCACCCGGTGATCCGTCTTGTCAGAAAAATCATGAACAACGACCATGACGGCTCTGAAAGGCTCGTCGCCGCAGAAGGGCTGTGGGCGCACATAAAGCTCATCGAAACCGGCATGGATATCCGGTGTGTAGTTATCTGCCCTGATCTGCTTTACAGCGACGAAGCGCTTGAGGTGGCGGGAAAATGCATGGATAAAGCCGCCGACATATATGTTGTATCCCCGAAGATTTTCGGAAGGATAAGCGACAGGGACGGGCCTGACGGGCTGTTTTCGCTGATCCGGCTACCTGTATGGCAGACCGATGGTCTCCAACTAGGGAAGATGCATTCATTGCCGTGCTGGATGGTCTCGAAAATCCCGGGAATATCGGGACTATCCTCCGTACCTGTGACGGGGCAGGCGCAGATGCGGTGTTTATATGCAACAGGAGGGCGCGGATCACCAGCCCGAAACTTGTAAAAGCCAGCATGGGCGCGGTTTTTACCGTTCCTGTCATAGAATTCGATGATACGGAACAGTGCATTGGCTGGCTGAAAGCCAGAAACTTCAATATTTATCTTGCAGATACGAAAGCATGCCGAACATACCGGGAATCCGACTATATGGGCAAAACCGCGCTGGTGCTGGGAAGCGAGCGCTATGGGATATCTGAGAAATGGTATTCGTGCGGACCGAAGGAAATATCGATACCGATGATGGGGATCTGCGATTCACTGAACGTCGGGGTCGCGGCATCGGTGATCATATACGAAATAAGCATGAAGAAATTGCAGAGGATGTGAGGGAATCATGGCGTACAGAAGGAAACCATACAGTGATGAAGACTTTATCAGGATAAGGGATTTTCTGAAATACACGCTCTATCAAAATCCATCCAGGAAAAACTGGCTGACAGACCGCTGGAATTTCGGCAGGTACTTCAGCCAGACAATGCACGGGACCTTTGATACATGGCCTGAAACTGTAGGGATCTGGGAAGATGAAAATAAAGAGATCGTTGCAGTCGTCAATTCTGAAGGCGAAATCATAAACAGGAAGGCAGGCAGCGCTTTCCTGCAGCTGGGAGACAGGGATTTTTCCGACGATTTTTTAGGTGAGCTTATTGATTATGCGGAAAGCACGCTGGCGCTGACAACGGATGAAGGAACGTTCGTCAATGTGTATGCTGATGAGGATGCATTTCAGATACAGAAAATCCTGAAAGAAAGGGATTATAAACTCCTGGAGTGGAAAGAGCCAATGTCCTGCATGGATGTTGCAGGGTGCTTTAAGGTCGAACTGCCTGAAGGATTCAGGATCGCAGATGCAAATGAAGTCAGTGACTGGCAGAAAGGCTTTGCGCACGGGAGAGCATTCGGATACTACAAAAACGATGTCCCTGATGATGACGATGCCGAACGGTGTTTCAGGATGCTGAGAAATGCGCCGGATTACCTTCCGGAACTTGACCTGTCCGTCCTTGACCCAAACGGCGAGGTCGCATCTTTTGCAGGTATCTGGTACGATGATCTGAACAGGATCGGGATACTGGAACCGGTAGGAACGATACCGAAGTACAGAAGGATGGGTCTTGCGAAAGCCGTGGTTCATGAAGCCATAAATAAAGTGGTCAGAATGGGTGCGAAAAGGATATTTGTAGGTTCAGACCAGCAGTTTTACCTTTCGTTGGGATTCAAAGTGGGCTGTTACAAGCAGATATGGCAGAAGGAAATAAGGCTCTTCTAATAACACAATATGGCATTCAAAATTCGTATGATTATATGTATAAACTTGGAAAGTATAATTGACAAATAGAGTTGAAAGATATAAAATCTAAAAAAACAAATGAGGAAGTACAGTTCTTAATATTCCTTTGCGTCAGTTGACGTTTTTAAGTTTGCCTGATGTTTTTATATAATCTTAAAGGAATACATATGGAGGACGGTAGGTATGAAAAAATCAATTAGCGTAATTTTGTCTGTTGTTCTTGCAACGGCGCTTCTTGCTGGATGTGCCGGCAATAAGGGCAGCGAAGACGGTATCAGGATCGGAATCAATTACGAATTGTCCGGAAAAGTAGCAACTTACGGCCAGAGTTCCGTCGAAGGGATCGAGCTTGCCATAGAGGAGATCAACAAGGCCGGCGGGATAAACGGCAAGAAGATAATCCCTGTCAAATACGATACAAAGTCTGAGCCGGCCGAAGCGACCACGCTGGCCACCAAGCTGATGACCCAGGACAAGGTCGTGCTGATCCTTGGTCCTGCCACTTCAGGCTCGTTCAAGGCCCAGATCCCTGTCGCTGTACAGAACAAGATACCTGTAATATCGGGGTCTGCAACGGCTGACGACGTGACCGTGGACGAATCTGGCGTGAAGGAATATGCCTTCCGGATCTGCTTTACCGATTCTTACCAGGGAACCGCAATGGCAAATTATGCTTTAAGCAAGCTGTCGGCAAAGAAGGCCGTCATTATAATGGACAGTTCCAGCGACTACGGAAAAGGACTTGCGAAGAACTTCAGGGAGACGTTTGAAGCCGGCGGCGGCATAATCGTGGCCGAAGAAGCATATGTTTCCAAAGATACTGACTTTAACGGTATTTTGACAAAAATAAAGGGACAGGATTTCGACGTGATATTCATACCAGGCTATTATGAGGAAGCAGGCCTGATCATTAAACAGGCCAGGACGCTGGGTATCGAGGTTCCCATTCTCGGGGCTGACGGCTTCGATTCTCCGAAACTCCTTGAGCTTGCAGGCGCTGAAGCACTTAACAAAGTGTATTATTCCAACCATTATTCTTCGCTGGACCAGGACCCCAAGGTAGCTAAGTTCATCGAAAACTTCAAGGCGAAGTACAACAAGGAACCGGATGCTTTCGCTGCGCTTGGTTATGACCTGGCGAAATTTGCGGCCGACGCTATAAGCCGTGCCGAAAACCTGAAAGGCGAATCAATAAAGAAGGCGCTTGAGGGAACAGAGAGTTTTGAAGGAGTAACCGGAACATTCAGCATCGATGAAAACCATAATCCTGTAAAATCGGTCGTCGTTATCGAGCTGAAAGACGGAAAACAGTATAATACCGAAAAATTCGGCAATTAGGTTACAGAAATTACAGATGTTTTAGCAGGACAATAAATTGATTGTTAATCTGGTAGGCCGGAGAGCGCATGACGTCTATAGCGTTGTGCGCTCATCAGGCTGTTTACAGAAGGTGGATTGACTTTGGAACGGCTGTTGCAACAGTTAATAAACGGAATTTCACTGGGTAGTATATATGCGCTGATAGCACTGGGCTACACGATGGTGTACGGTATTATCAAGCTGATTAACTTTGCCCACTGCGACGTGTACATGATAGGCGCATATGTCGGATATTTCTGCATGTCTTACTTCCGCCTCGGATTACTCCCGTCGCTGCTGATCGCCATGGTGGTATGCATGCTGCTCGGCGTGGCGATTGAAAAAATTGCATACAAACCGTTGAGGAATGCGGCGAGGATCACAGTACTCATAACTGCTATAGGTGTTTCCCTTTTCCTTGAATACGGGACCATGTTTTTCGTTAAGGCAGAGACGCGCACTTATCCGCCTCTGACCGGGCTGCTTGCACGGACATTTAAATCCGGCAGCCTTGTCGTCTCAATGCAGCAAATTGTTATAGTAGGAATTACCGTTATCCTTATGGTACTTCTCCAGTTCATAGTTAAGAAAACAAAAATCGGGAAAGCTATGCGAGCTGTATCGCTGGACCAGGATGCAGCAGAACTGATGGGTATTAGTGTGGATACAACCATATCTTGCACGTTTGCGATTGGATCGGCCCTGGCCGGCGCGGCAGGCGTTCTTGTCGGTATTTATTATAACTCCATTAATCCGCTTATGGGAATGACGCCTGGCATCAAAGCCTTTATAGCAGCTGTGTTCGGCGGGATCGGCCTTATTCCGGGTGCCATGATAGGCGGATACTTTATCGGAATGGTCGAGGTTTTTGTATCGGGCTATGGAAATTCGATGTTCAGGGACGCGGTTCTTTACGCGATCCTGATACTTATTCTCATAGTAAAACCTGCAGGTCTTCTTGGCAAAAATGTCAGAGAGAAGGTGTAGACATTGAGCAGACTAAATGAACACCCTGTAATAAAAAAAGCAATATCGCTTATCCTGACTTATGTCATTGTCCAGCTGCTGATATCGACGAATATCATAAGCGCCTACCTGCAGGTGACCCTGGCAACGATCTGCATTAATATTATCCTTGCAGTAAGCCTTAACCTGATCACCGGCATTACCGGCCAGTTTTCACTCGGCCATGCCGGGTTCATGTCGATCGGCGCATACTTATGCGCCATGATCGTTTTAAGGATGCCGACGATACCTGGTTTTTTGCTGGGCGTTTTTGCAGGTGCGATAACGGCAGCGTTGGTTGGATGCGTGGTCGGCCTTCCTACGCTGAGGCTGCGTGGTGATTACCTTGCCATTGCAACCCTGGGAATGGCTGAAATCATACGCGTAATATTCCTGAACCTGGAAATAACGAACGGTGCCGCCGGCCTGAGCGGAATACCTAAATTCGTCAACTGGTTCTGGCTTTTTGTTTTTACGGCCGGTACCGTTATTGTCATATCGAATTTTATCAATTCTTCGCACGGCCGTGCCTGCATCTCCGTCCGTGAGGACGAGATCGCGGCTGACGCGATGGGCATCAACACTACAAAATACAAGGTCATGGCTTTTACATTCGGCGCCTTCTGCGCAGGAATAGCGGGAGCACTGTATGCATCGTCCTTCTATTTTATTGAACCCAGCCTTTTCGGATTCATGAAATCCATTGACGTGCTGGTCATAGTCGTTCTTGGCGGCCTGGGGAGCATCAGCGGTTCGGTACTGGCAGCCGTGCTGCTTGCCGTGATCTCGACGCTGCTGCAGTCTTTCCCCGAAATAAGGATGGTATTGTACGCATTGCTGCTGATAATAATCATGCTTTTCCGTCCCCAGGGACTGATGGGTTCGAAGGAAATAACGTTCAACGTCTTCGGCAAGCTGGGTGACATGTTTGCTTCACGGAAGAGGAGGGTCTGAACGGTGGCAATACTGGAAATCGAGAAACTGAGCAAATCCTTTGGCGGACTGATGGCCGTTTCAAACGTGAGCATGTCCCTGGAACCGGGCGAACTTGTCGGGCTGATCGGGCCGAACGGGGCAGGGAAGACGACTGTATTCAACCTTCTCACCGGGATTTATGTGCCGACATCCGGCACAATTACACTATACAGGGACGGCAAGGAAATAAAGCTGCAAGGGCAAAAACCATATAACATCTGCAAGAACGGCATTGCAAGGACATTTCAGAATATCCGCCTGTTCAAGGACCTGACCGTTATAGACAATGTGCGGATCGCGATGCATAAGAACGTGGGATATGGTTTTTTTGCAAGTATTTTTCATTTGCCCTCATACAGGAAAGAGGAAAAAAAGCTGACCGAGAAATGCATGGAATTGTTAAAGATATTCAAGCTTGATCACAAAAAGGACGAATATGCGAGGAACCTGCCTTACGGGGAACAGCGCCACCTGGAAATAGCCCGTGCGCTTGCTACAGACCCGATGCTGCTTTTGCTCGATGAGCCCGCGGCAGGCATGAACCCGGCGGAAACCTCGCAGTTGACGGAACTGATCTGCTGGATACGGGAGAAATTCAACCTCACGGTTTTGCTGATAGAACACGACATGTCGCTGGTAATGAAAATATGTGAGAGGATTTATGTGCTTGATTACGGTATGGTCATAGCCGAAGGGACGCCGGATGAAATCAGGTCGAACAAGCGCGTTATAGAGGCTTACCTGGGGGAGGCTGTTAATGATGTTTGAAATTCGCGATTTGGAAGTTCACTTCGGCGTCATACGGGCTCTCAAGGGTATTTCCCTTGAAGTAAAAGACGGCGAGATCGTAACGCTTATAGGGGCAAACGGGGCAGGCAAGACTACCACGCTGCGCACGGCGTCCGGGCTGAAAAAGCCTACATCCGGCTCTGTTTTGTTTGAAGGCAGGGACATTACCGGCACAACTGCCATGGAGAGAGTCCATTTAGGCATATCGCAGGTGCCCGAAGGACGGCGGGTATTTTCAACAATGACGGTGCTGGAGAACCTTGAACTTGGTGCATATCACCGAAAGGACAGGAACGGGATCAGCATGGACCTCAGGAAAGTTTACGAGTTGTTCCCGATCCTTTACGACAGAAGGAAACAGGCGGCTGGTACTTTATCAGGCGGTGAACAGCAGATGCTTGCGATGGGGCGCGCTCTGATGAGCAGGCCCAGGCTCCTTTTGCTTGACGAGCCGTCGATGGGTCTGGCACCGATCCTCGTGCAGGAGATTTTCAGCATCATTAAGGACATAAACAGGGAAGGGACGACGATCCTCCTGGTGGAACAAAATGCCAGCATGGCTTTGCAGATAGCCAACCGTGCCTATGTAATGGAGACGGGTTCCATTGTTCTTTCAGGAACGGGCAGCGAGCTGATGCAAAGCGAGGAAATCAAAAAAGCATACCTGGGAGGTTAGTTTTATGTTTGTCAGGAACAAGATGACCACAAACCCGTATACCATCTCACCGGACCAGACCATCCCCGAAGCTCATGAAATCATGGCGAAGCACGGGGTTAAGCGGCTTCCTGTCGTAAAGAACGGCAAACTGGTCGGGGTCGTTTCAAACACCGACATATTGCGCGCTTCACCGTCAAAGGCAACAACGTTCAGCATGGGTGAGATAGCGTACCTCCTGTCCAAGACCAAGGTCAGCCAGGTAATGACCAAAAATCCCCTGACCATATCGTCGGGCGCACTGCTGGAAGAAGCGGCAATACTGATGCGGGACAATAACATAGGATTCCTTCCGGTCGTGGACGACGGCAAGCTGGCAGGGATCATTACCGAAAGCGACATATTTGATTCATTCATAGAGCTGCTCGGGTTCCGTGAGCCGGGCACGAGGCTTACCATCGAAGTGGAAGACGCCCCCGGTATGTTGTCGAACCTGACAGGTATTTTCAGCAAGCTTGGCGCGAACATTACACATGTAGCCGTATATCGCGGAGCAAGCGGAAAAAGTGCAGTTGTTGTGGGAACCAGGTCGCTGGACACTTCGGGAATTGAAAAGTCAATTGAAGAGCAGGGTTTCAAAATCCTTTACAAGCTCCAGAACAAGTAATTTATTCGTCTGTCCGGATGTTCGGCAACTTCAGGTGGAGACAGATTAACCAGCTTTGCTGCACTGCTATGCACAAAAACTGAAAAAGAGAGATCACTTTCAGTGATCTCTCTTTTCTTTGGTGCGGGAAACAGGACTTGAACCTGCACACTCGTTGCGAGCTCTAGTACCTGAAACTAGCGCGTCTGCCAATTCCGCCATTCCCGCGTGGTTCAAAATGCAATATTTATTCTACTAGAAATGTAGTATAATTGCAAGTGGTAATTTATAAAATTTATAATGTTTTTATCATCATGGAGGTATACTGGGTTGAATGAGAAGCTTGAGCAGTTCAAAAGGGATATCGTAAATAAAAAGGTTGCCGTTCTCGGCATAGGCATAAGCAACACACCGCTGATAAGGTATCTCGGGAAACTTGGCGTTAATGTCACGGCATTCGACAGGGCAGGAAGGGATGAACTCATGCCGGCGCTTAAGTCGCTGGAAGGCCTGGACATCGAGTATTGCCTCGGGCCGGATTACCTGGAGAAGCTCAAAGGTTTTGACGTAATATTCAAAACACCGAAGATAAGGTTCGATATACCGGAACTTTTGAGGGAAGCTGAAGCCGGGGCGGAGATAACATCAGAAATGGAAGTGTTCTGCAGGCTGTGTCCTGCAAGGATATTCGGCATCACCGGAAGCGACGGCAAAACGACAACGACGACGCTGATTTGCAAAATACTCGAACATCACGGATATAAGTGCTGGCTAGGAGGAAATATAGGCACACCGCTTCTGGACAGGATAGACGAGATAAGCGGGTCCGACATGGTGGTACTGGAACTGAGCAGTTTCCAGTTGCACACGATGCATAACAGGATAAACACGGCAGTCGTGACGAACCTTTCACCGAACCATCTTGATGTCCACAGGTCGATGCAGGAATACATCGATGCCAAAAAGAACATTTTCCTCTACCAGGATGTCAGTGATACGCTGGTATTGAACTATGACAATGAAGTCACCCGCGGCTTTGTCCCGGAAGCGCCGGGGAAGGTAATCATGTTCAGCCGAACAGCCGATCTTGACGAAGGCGTGACGCTGTCCGGAGGAAAAATAGTTTACAGGCATGGAGGCAGGGAAGTGGATATCGTCGATGTCAATGATATCAGGATCCCCGGCGTCCATAATGTGGAGAACTACATGGCTGCGGCCGCGGCAACGATAGAATTTGTGGAACCGCCGGATGTCAGGGCCGTAGCTGTGTCGTTCGGAGGCGTTGAGCACCGCAACGAGCATGTAAGGACTGTAAACGGCGTCAGTTTCTACAACGATTCAATAGGTTCCAGCCCGTCCAGGACCATGGCGACGATAAGGGCATTCAATGACAAGGTCATACTCATTGCCGGCGGCTATGACAAACACCTTTCATACGATGAAATGGGCGATGTCCTTGCGGATAAGGTCAAATGCCTTGTACTGTTCGGACAGACATCCGACAAAATAGAGGCAGCCCTGAAAGCCGAAGTGAAGCGTTCCGGCAGGGGAGCCGATATCCCTGTGTTCCGCTGTGCATCGATGGAAGAGGCGGTAAGGAAAGCATACGAAAACGCAGTGGCGGGCGATGTGGTGCTGCTCTCGCCGGCAAGCGCCAGCTTTGACCATTACAGGAATTTCGAAGAAAGAGGCAATCACTTTAAAAAGATAGTTCGGGAACTGTAAAATGTGGTGTCTGGCATTTCTGTCAGACAGACAACAGCAAACGCCATGTCGGGTTATAACTGACCAGCTGATGTGCCAGATGCCAGGACTAAAGAAATAAACCTCCCGGAACCGGGAGGTTTATTTTCTGGTGGAGGGAGATGGATTCGAACCATCGAAGTCATTGACAACAGATTTACAGTCTGCCCCCTTTGGCCACTTGGGTATCCCTCCGTATTAAATGGTGGGCCTTCAGGGACTCGAACCCCGGACCAACCGGTTATGAGCCGGTTGCTCTGACCAACTGAGCTAAAGGCCCATAAAGTCACAAGGACAAGTATAAAGCATAAAAACCGACAAGTCAAGCGAATATTTATCCAAATTTCAACGATTTTTGCAGAACTCATTTGAAAAAGTAATTTCCACCCCAAAACCAGCAACAGCGGAAATAACTTTTAATTTTGAGATTCCCTTTGCGATTAACAGGATATTTACGTATTAATGTCGAATAACAACCAAAAGCCCTGATCATATAATACCAGCAGAAATATATTGCGAGGTGCTGTTAATGAGGATATCTTTCCTGGGCGCGGCAAAAACGGTGACAGGCTCATGTTTCTACATCGAAACCGATACCTGCAGCTTTCTTGTGGACTGCGGCATGTTCCAGGGCAGTAATGCGGACGAAGCACGGAACCACGACCCATTCCCGTTCAACCCGGCTGACCTGGATTTCGTTATACTGACCCACGCGCACGTGGACCATTCCGGACGACTGCCGAAGTTATATGTCGACGGGTTCAAAGGCCCGATATACGCGACTAAGGCGACAGCCGAACTGTGTGCGATAATGCTGCCGGACAGCGGACACATCCAGGAATTCGAAAACGAATGGGTCAACCGCAAGCGTGCAAGGGCAGGACTTCCGCCTGTAAGGCCCCTGTACACCGTGCAGGACGCAACAGACTGCATCAGGCTTTTCAAAAGCGTCCGTTATTACGAAGAAGTCAGGATAAGCGACAGTATAAGGATGAAATTCAACGATGCGGGCCATCTGCTTGGATCTTCCATAGTGGAGCTATGGGTCAGGGAAAACGGCCGCGAGATAAAGCTTGTTTTCTCCGGGGACCTGGGCAACAGGAACATGCCCATACTGAGGGATCCGGACATAATTGAAAGCGCCGATTACGTTTTCATTGAGTCCACTTACGGGAACAGGGATCACATAAGATCGGAAAACAAGATAGATAAATTCATCGAGATAATAAGATCCACGAAAGAGAAGGGCGGCAACGTGATCATACCGTCCTTTGCAGTGGGCAGGACGCAGGAAATCATTTACGAACTGTTCAGGCAGCACGAAAAGAACGATAAGGAACTGAACGAACTGCTGCAGATACCCGTCTATGTCGACAGTCCCCTGGCGGTATCGGCTACGGAAGTTTTCAGGAACAACCTGGACTGTTTTGACGAGGAAGCCAGGGAGCACATAAGAAACGGCGATAATCCGCTGGACTTCCCGAGTCTTCGCTTCACCAGGAGCGCCGACGAGTCCAGGGCGCTGAATGAAAGCACCAAAAGCCTCATCATAATATCTGCCAGCGGGATGTGTGAGGCAGGAAGGATAAAGCACCACCTGAAGCACAACCTCTGGAGGAAAGAGTCTTCTATCGTGTTCGTCGGCTATCAGGCCGAGGGCACACTGGGAAGAAGGATCCTGGACGGAGCCAAAAAGGTCAGGATATTCGGTGAAGAAATAAACGTGGACGCAAGGGTGGAGATGCTGGAAGGCCTTTCAGGACATGCCGACCGGACCGGCCTTATGAACTGGCTGAAATCCTTCAGGAAGAAGCCAAAGCATATTTTCGTGGTACATGGCGAAGACGATGCGGTCAGGGAGTTCGGAGACCTGATATACAAAGAGCTTGGCATCGTGCCGGTCATCCCCGGATACGGTGAATCTTTCGTGGTCTCAGCAGAAGGAGCAGCACCTGCGGGCAGGAAGGCAGAACGTGCGGAAAAGAGGGAGATATACGGGTTCAAGCGGCTTGAGATCGTCCACATGCTTGATAAGCTCAAAGACGAGCTTGAAGAGGCTTCCGCCATCATCCGCGACGACCTGCGGACCGGCAAGGATGACATCGAACTCGACAAACTCCTTGAAAAACTGCTCAAATTTGAGAAGCAAATACTTGAGATCATCAGGTGAACCAGAGGCATCATATATAGGAACATCCAGCCGGGGGACCGGGAACAGGCCTCTCAAAAAACGGCTTTCCATTTTCATATATATGTAGTATAATTACTAGTGATTTTTATCGAAGGATGGCAGGTACGGCTGCGACGAACCAAGATAGCATGGAAGGATGGTAGGTATGCTTAAGTTTGTCTTTTTAGGTCTTTTCATCGTTGTCATGATCCTGGTCGGGATCATCAGCAGGAGGAAAATTCAAAACGTACAGGATTTCTTTCTTGGCGGCAGGAAGATGGGACCGTGGCTTTCGGCATTTGCATACGGGACCACGTATTTTTCAGCCGTCATTTTCATTGGCTACGCAGGCAAGATAGGTTGGAATTTCGGCGTATCAGCAACGTTCATAGGCATCGGCAACGCATTGGTGGGCAGCCTGCTTGCATGGCTGGTACTGGCAAGGCGTACAAGAAAGATGACACACGAACTCGGAGTATCGACGATGCCAGAGTTTTTTGAAAAGCGCTATGACAGCAAAGGCATGAAGATAGTAACTGCTCTGATCATTTTCATATTCCTTGTGCCCTATTCAGCATCAGTATATCAGGGGCTTGCTTATCTGTTCGAGACCACATTCGGCGTGCCCTTCATATACTGTATGGCGGCCATGGCGCTGCTGACCGGCATATATCTGCTGCTGGGCGGATATGTAGCAACAGCGCTGAATGATTTCATACAAGGCATTATTATGCTGATAGGCGTCGTACTCATGGTATATTTTATACTTTCAAACCCTGCAGTCGGCGGTTTGTCGGGCGGACTGCAGAAGCTTTCGCAGATTCCCGGCGACGGTCCCGGGCTTGTCAGCCTGTTCAGCGCTCAGCCTCTTAATCTGCTCGGGCTCATTGTTCTGACCAGCCTTGGCACATGGGGACTTCCCCAGATGGTGCACAAGTTCTACGCAATAAAGGACGACGCAGCTGTAAAAAGAGGGACCATCATATCAACCATATTCGCGCTTATCATAGCCGGCAGTGCATATTTTGTCGGCGCATTCGGAAGGCTTTTCCTTGACAACACCATGCCGGTGGGAGCAAACGGAAAACCCAACGCTGACATGGTAATGCCCATGGTGCTGGAAAAAGCCATGCCTGATGCACTTATAGGGATTATAGTCATACTGGTGCTTTCGGCATCGATGTCGACCCTTTCATCACTGGTGCTTGTATCAAGTTCCGCAATTTCGCTGGACCTGGTGAAGGGAGCGCTGTTCCCGAACATGAAGAAGGAAAACGTGATGCTCCTGATGAGAGCGTTGTGCGGACTGTTCGTGATATGCTCGTTCATGGTGGCTGTGACGCCCAACTCCATCCTTGCGCTGATGTCCTTCTCGTGGGGCACTGTGGCCGGCGCGTTCCTTGCCCCGTTCCTGTACGGGCTGTACTGGAAGGGAACAACGAAGGCCGGTGCATGGGCAGGCTTCATCGGCGGTTTTGCAGTATCGCTTGGCGGAGCGATAATTTACAAAATGGATGCGGCTGTCGCTCCGAATATCGGTGCGGTGGCAATGGTCGTTTCGCTGGTGATCGTTCCCGTTGTCAGCCTGGTGACTGCAAAGATGCCACAGAAACAGTTGGACAAAATATTTGGCAAAACTGAGACCGGAAGTCTTGAGATGGAGGCCTGATGGGCGACACCTGCCAAATGCCCGGAGAAGTGCAGACCGGGAGAAGGTCAGGAATCCTGTAATGTGCCGATAAGTAAGGCTGCACAAATGATCTGTCACAGAATGATCATGATCACGGGACATGCCTTGAACGGGCTTGTCCCTTTTTGTTAAGGGTTTACAAAAAATATGCAAAAGATTAAAATAAAACGAGGCGAAACCAAAAGCCTGGTTTTTATGGAAACCAGGGACAAAAATATAAAGATATATTAAAAGATATACAGAAATGGATGATATGTATGAAGGAATTGCTTTTGGGAAATGAAGCAGTTGCAAGGGGGGCATATGAGGCAGGCGTAAGGGTTGCCACCGCGTATCCGGGGACCCCGAGCACGGAAATTACCGAAAACATCGCAAAGTATGATGAAATCTACAGCGAGTGGTCGCCTAATGAAAAAGTGGCTTTGGAGGTCGCAATAGGCGCATCGCTGGCAGGAGCAAGATCGATCTGCTCCATGAAGCATGTAGGTCTCAATGTTGCGGCAGATCCGCTCTTTACAGCTTCCTATACGGGAGTGAACGGCGGGCTGGTCATAGTGGTCGCTGACGACCCTGGTATGCACAGTTCCCAGAATGAACAGGATTCAAGGTTCTACGCGCGCGCATCGCTGGTGCCGATGCTGGAGCCGTCCGACAGCCAGGAATGCAAGGACTATGTGAAGACAGCCTTTGAAATAAGCGAGAAATTCGACTGTCCTGTTATAGTAAGGCTTACCACGCGAGTTGCCCATTCGCGGAGCCTGGTGGAACTTGATTCGAGAAACGAAACCGAACTGAAGCCATATGTAAAGGATCCGTCAAAATATGTCATGATGCCCGCCATGGCCAGGGGACGTCATCTGGCGGTTGAAAAAAGGATGGCGGAACTGAGGAGTTATGCTGAAACGACACCTCTCAACAGGATCGAATGGGGAAACAGGGAAATTGGCGTCATAACTTCAGGCATCTCATACCAGTATGCCCGTGAAGCCATGGGCGACGTTTCATACCTGAAACTTGGAATGGTATATCCGCTGCCGGAGGAACTTATCAGGGAATTCGCCTCAAAAGTTGATAAATTGTATGTTATAGAGGAACTTGAACCGTTTTTCGAGGAACAGATAAAAAGCATGGGGATCGAGGTGACAGGCAAGAGCCTGCTGCCGGTTACTGGTGAATACTCTGCGACGCTGCTCAGGGAAAAACTGTGCGGTATTAAAGGCGAAAAGCACTATGATGTCGATTCCCAGGCTCCTGCAAGACCTCCTGTCATGTGCCCGGGATGTCCTCACAGGGGCACGTTCCATGTGCTTAAAAAACTGAAGCTGACAGTGGCGGGAGACATAGGATGCTACACCCTGGCCGCACTTCCGCCCGCACAGTCCATGGATACCTGCGTGTGCATGGGTGCCAGCATCGGCATGGCCCACGGCATGGAAAAAGCACGCGGCAGGGAATTCGGAAGAAAGACTGTGGCAGTGCTCGGAGATTCCACTTTCATCCACTCGGGTATAACCGGGCTGATAGACGTGGTCTACAACAAGGGATGCTCCACCGTTATCATACTGGATAATTCGATCACAGGCATGACGGGGCATCAGCATAATCCGACAACAGGCTTCACTATCAAGGGTGAGCCGACAAAACAGGTCGACCTGGAACTGCTGGCAAAAGCGGTCGGCATCGAAAGGGTCAGGATAGCGGACCCATTCGACCTGAAGAATTTTGAAAAAGCAGTGAAAGAAGAAGTCGAGGCGGACGAACCGTCCGTGATAATTGCCCAGAGACCGTGCGCACTGCTGAAGCAGGTACGCTACGAAGGGCCCCAGAGGATAAACGGGAACTGCCGGAAGTGCAGAAGCTGCATGAGGATAGGGTGCCCAGCCATAGTCGACAAGGGCGATGCGATAGAGATCAACATCGCGCTGTGTGTCGGATGCAAGCTCTGCAGCAATGTCTGCGCTTTCAATGCGATAGAAAAGGCCGGTGATAAGAATGGATAACCTGAATATCATGATAGTGGGGGTAGGAGGCCAGGGAACGCTGCTGGCCAGCAGGCTGCTGGGAAAAGTAGCCCAGAAGCAGGGATATGACGTAAAGGTTTCGGAAATACACGGCATGTCGCAGAGAGGCGGCAGTGTCGTCACTTATGTCAAAATGGGCGATAAGGTGTATTCGCCAATAATAGAAAAAGGTGAGGCAGACTTCATACTGGCTTTCGAAAAGCTTGAAGCGCTGCGCTGGATAGATTATCTAAAAAAGGACGGAACGCTTGTGCTTAATGATCAGGAGATAGACCCGATGCCTGTTATTACCGGAAGCGCCAAATATCCTGAAGGGATAACGGAAAAGCTTGAGGCCGCAGGTGTTCGCATCCGCTCTGTCAATGCTCTAGCAACCGCAATGGAATGCGGAAATATCAAGGCAGTAAACATGGTACTTATCGGGCTGCTGGCGGGAACCTCGTCCATCGGGAAGGAAATCTGGCTGGAGTCCCTGAAAGAGGTAGTACCGCAGAAGTTACTTGACGTCAATATCAGGGCGTTCAACGCGGGGTATATGGTACGGTGACACTCCTCAGCATGGCGGTATTCCTTTGAGGACGAGGAATGTCACGCGCAAAAAATGCGGCGCCGGGTATGGATTCAAGTAAGATTGCTTTTCATGATCATGAACTTTCAGCCTGTTGCTTTTGCGTGGGGCGGGCGGGTGCCCGTAAACCCTGAAAGCTATTCTCGCGGGAGGATAAAGGGCATAAATAAATATCAGAGGAGGGTTCTTTTATGCTTTACTGGAACCAGTCGCGCGAATGCATGCCCAGAGAGGAGATGCAAAAGCTTCAGAGCGAGCGGCTGATAAAAACCGTCAAAAGGATGTATCACAATGTTCCTTTTTACAGGGCGAGGATGCAGGAGAAAGGTATAGAACCCGGTGACATAAAGGGTATAGAAGACCTTTCGAAATTGCCTTTTACTTATAAGCAGGATCTCAGGGACAATTACCCTTTTGGTACGTTCGCAGCGCCGATGTCCGAGATCGTGAGGGTCCATGCGTCGTCAGGAACGACCGGTAAAAAGACGGTAGTCGGATATACCAGAAGCGACATCGAGAGATGGTCTGAGGTCATGGCAAGGACGCTTGTCAGTGCCGGAGCTACAAAGGAATCGGTGATCCAGGTGGCATACGGCTATGGTCTTTTCACCGGCGGGCTTGGTGTCCATTACGGGGCTGAAAGACTGGGCGCATCTGTAATTCCGATCTCCGGAGGCAATACGAGGCTCCAGGTGGAGATCATGAAGGATTTCGGCACCACGATACTTGCGTGTACGCCTTCATATGCGCTGTATATGGCGGAAGAACTTGAAGAGGCCGGTATAAAACTCAGCGAACTGAAGCTGAAGGCCGGTGTGTTCGGAGCTGAGCCGTGGTCGGAGGCAATGAGGAATGAAATCGAAAGAAGGCTGGGCATAATGGCTATAGATATATACGGGCTCAGCGAAGTCATAGGTCCCGGCGTTGCATCCGAGTGTCCGTGCAAATGCGGTCTGCATATACAGGAAGACCATTTCTTACCCGAAATAATAGACCCTGAAACCGAAGAAGTACTGCCTCCCGGATCTAAGGGCGAATTGGTGTTCACCACCATCACAAAGGAAGGCATGCCGCTGATACGTTACAGGACAAGAGACCTGTCTTCGCTGGATTACTCGACATGTGAATGCGGAAGGACACTGGTCAGGATGAGCAAGGTGACAGGACGTACTGACGACATGCTGATAATCCGCGGTGTCAATGTGTTCCCGAGCCAGATAGAAAGCGTACTGCTCGAAATGGGAGAAACTGCACCGCATTACCAGATCATCGTGGACAGGGTGTCAAACCTCGATATTATGGAAGTATGGGTGGAAATGACGCCGGCGATGTTCTCGGATGAGGTGAAAAGGATAGAGGACCTTGAAAGGACACTCAGAAAACGGATAGAGGATACACTTGGAATAAACGTACAGGTCAGGCTTGTTGAGCCGAAGTCCATAGAACGCAGCCAGGGCAAAGCCAAAAGGGTGATCGACAAACGCAAAATATGACAAAGCATGAAGACATGCAGCATGAGTGCTGCTGATATATTCAAACCGGTGGAATCATGTAAACGGGAGGTAAGATCCATGGTTGTGAAGCAGATTTCGATTTTCCTCGAAAACAAATCCGGACGACTTGCGGAAGTTACGTCGATACTGGGAGACAACGGGATAGACATCAGTGCTTTGTCATTGGCGGACACTACAAACTTTGGCATATTAAGGCTCATTGTAAACGATCCTGATAAGGCTGAGACAGTATTGCGTGAAAACGGCTTTACCACGAGCGTGACGTCAGTTACGGCAATAGGCGTCAAAGATGAACCTGGCGGGTTGGCTGCGGCACTGCGGGTCCTGAAGGATGCCGGGATCGAAATAGAGTACATGTACGCTTTCGTCAGCAAGAAAGACGATGAAGCACTCGTGATACTGAAAACGGGGAACCTGGAAAAGACGGCAGAAGTATTGAGTTCCGGCGGGATCAGCGTACTGTCGGCAGAAGAAGTATATGACCTCTGACCGCTTATCCGGATCAATTAATGCATATTTGCATATGCTGTACTGATTCTAATATGCGATCCCAAAACTTGCATAAATCCCAAGCAGCAAAGCCGTTCGGAATCGAACGGCTTTGCTTGTGTCAATGTTTTTTCTGCCGGGCAGAACATAACAGTTACTTGTGGGAGGACATCAGATCCTGCCGAGGATATACTTCAGCATAAAATATTTCAGACTGCCCATAGAAGCTCTCATTTCGTTCAGAAAACCTGTACAGAACTCAGTGAACAGCTGCTTTTCGTTTTCTGTAGCATCATGAGTGCTGTACCTGATCCTGACGAATATATCGGTTATGTCTTTGAACCGCACCGGGCTGAAGTACAGCAGCCTGTCGATCCTGACGGAATACTGGTACGGCGTTTCCGCGGGCTGGATCCCGAAACCGGCAAGCTTAAGCAAGCCGATGTAAAAGTTGTAATGCCTGAGTATCGAGGTTCTCGGCGGCAGTGAAGACAGCACGAACAGCCTGATTTTGCTGCGGACCGCATTGAAAGCCAGCAAAAGCAGGAACAATGCCCCTATTGTAAAAAGGATGATAATAACGACTGAGCCTTTTTCCGGCTCCGGCTCTTCCGTGATCCTGCCGGGAGCGGCGTAACCGCTGTTGCCGCGCCTGTAGTATCTCTCCATCATCTCCATGTAATCGTTGTATGACGGGCCGTAATTTGGGCTTACATTGACATTCTTCTGGACATCCGCCGTATAGAAGGTGGACCTGAATGGCGGCGTCGGTTCAAAGGGAAGCCATCCGAAACCTTCGAAATAGATCTCGGTCCAGGCGTGGGCCTGCATGTTGGTTACCACGTATGCGTCAGACCTGTCTTTCGAAGACGACGGAGGAAGCATGTAACCTTCGACATACCTGGCAGGAAGGCCTGCACACCTGGCAAGTACTGTCATTGCAGATGCGAAATAGGAGCAATACCCTTCCTGGAGGTCGAACAGGAAATAGTCTACAAAATCCCTGTTCCTGGGCGTCGAACGCACATCCAGGTTATAAGCGAAATTCTCGGCGACATATTTTTCTATAGCCCTGGCTTTGTCATAATCATTTGCCGCAGATACGACAAGGGATGCCGCAAGGTCCCTGATCCTTTGAGGAAGTTCGTCCGGCAGCTGCAGGTATTTTTCATATGCGGCATCGCTGCGCTCCTTGAGCCTGATAAGTTTGCCGCGGGTCCGGAGAAGTTCGTTACGGTCGAAATTGTATAAAATGGAATTGGTACTTGCTGATGACATTTCGACTCTTAAATTGTCGAACATGTCGGATTCGAGAATGTCCGGCAGGCCTGATCCGGGGAGGATCTGAAAACCGGATGGTATCCTGAGCGGCCTGGAAACCGTTGAATGAAGCAGATCGTCGATTCTTTCAATGTACTCGCCATACAGGCCCCTTTTGCTTTTCCTCAATACCTCCTGTAACTGCTCAGACCCTGTGGCAGGGACATATGCGGACATTTTGTACCTGAAATCTTTCGTAAGCCTGCTCTCCGAGGAAAGATCCCCGGTATCGCTGACAAATGCCTCGATATCGCCTGTTTCAGGTTCAAAAGAGATGATCTTTGGCGGAACGAACAGCGACTTTGTTTTCAGGTTCAGGAATGTGACAGTTATGGGATTCTCGTAAAGCAACCCGTCCGGAAGTTCCTCGCTGCCGGTGAGGATCTTCAGTCCTTCGACCATTTCCTCGGTATCGCTGTAAAGCCTGTCGGGATCGTCACCGAACGGGGAAAGATCTTCAACACTGTTGATCCATCTGCTGCCAGTATATATATCCCTGGTGACGCCCCTTAAATAGATCCGCCTGCTTGTGGTCACATACAGTACGTTGGTCCTGTCCAGCCTGACCCTGCCCCCGAGAAAATTGTCCCTGTCGCCGAAACCCGACGATGCAGAGAGTGAGAAATAGTCGAAGGCTTCGTAATCGAACCTGCTCCTGAACTGGTTATAAGCACGTATGATTTTCTTGTCCAGCCATTTCCACTGGATCGGTTTTTCGCTTGCATGTATCGAAGATGCCAGCAGGACAAGCACGATGCTTACCGGCAGGCTCCATAACAGCATTACGGAAGGTTTTACGTATTCATTCTCTGTTTTTGAACTCTTTATCTGGTAGACGTACCTGAGATAAGACATCAGTGCCGCGGCAAGAAACAGGTAAAACGGAACGAGGGTAACATGCAGGCGGTATGACGCCTGTATGCCAAAAATGCAGGCGCCTGCCGCCAGAATCACAAAGAACCTGAATTTCCTGATAACGAAAATATACGAAAAGATGCAGACTGCCAAACTCAGAACGATCACAGATATCAACTGGTAGGTCGGAACAGGATCGTCGGGATACATTATGAAATCATAAAGCCAGTAGGAGTACTCGCTAAAAAACTCAAGAACATCGTCCGCCTTTCCGGCGGCCAGCACATAAACCAGTGAAAAAACGACGGCAATACCAAGCAGGACAGCTGCAACGACAGATGTGGCCCTGCTGTGGAAAGCAACGAGGAGAATAGTTGTGATCGCCAGTATGATCAGCAGCAATGGCACAGGAGGGTAAGTAAAGCCCGTGGCGGTAGTAAGAGCATATGTTATGCTGAATGATATGATCACTGACAGTAATATATCAGGCAGTTTCCCTGTTATTCTTCTCAACACGATATCCCTCCTGCTCCTAGCTTTCAAGAACAGCTTTGGTATCATCGTCCAGGTTGATCCTGTAACTCCTGATGCCGATCTCGGGCAGCGATGCGAGTATGTCCTCGGTTTCCTGGTCCCTGACGCCCGTGATCTTTTCAGGCGAAATATATACAAGGCTCACGTTGTATCCTGAATCAGCAGTCTTGCACAGCTGGTTGTAAAGACCGTAACCGAGGTTCGAGGTGAAAACGACGATGTTTGAGTTCTTCGGGGCGTTTTCGGTGTAGATCTCGAGCAGGTCTTCTACTGCTACGTCATCGCTGAATTTAACCTTGGCAAGCATTTCATATATTTCATTGAACATGAGATGGTTTTTTGCCTGGATGCTGTGAAGCGTTTCGCTGAAAAATACAAGCTCAACGGGTACCCATTTGTTAAGGCAGTAATAGAGCACTGCTACGACAGCTTCTATCAGTTTGTCCTCGAGCATGATGTTCTCGCCCGGAGAGTAATGGTTTTTCCTCAGGTCGAGCAGCAGGAGCGTGTTGGTCTCAGACGTACTCTGGAATTTCCTGACCATAAGTTCCTGCTTCCGGGCTGTCAGTTTCCAGTGTATCCTTTTCATCGAATCACCGTACTGATACTTCCGGATCTCGCTGATGGTAGTCATGTCTTCATCCCTGGTATTGAGCATCGAATGGACTTCGGACATGAAATCGGTCCTGAGATGGAACTTCTCCAGGTAAATGATCTTAGGATACACAGTTACATATTTGGGTTCGCCTACATTGTACCTTAGTTTTACAAGACCGAAAAAATCCTCTATTTCGACAGAATCGATGCCGATCTCATAGTTTCCCCGGTAATTGCATTGCAGTTCAAAAGCGTAGTTTCTCCCTGAAAAAGGGGGAAGCGAAAAATTCCTTACATGGTACTGGTTCTCGAAGATCGTGTCTGATCCGTGGAGCGATACTTTAAGATATGGATACAGCAAGAAGTCCTCGTTGTTTATGCTGAAAAGGAAATTCACCTTGTCGCCCTTGGTAACGAAACGCTTGTCCAGATCCTGCCCGAGTTTGAACCTCATGTAGACCAGCAGCGTGTACAAAACGGAGAAAACGGGCAGCAGCAGCATGGTGTAAAGAAACATATATGGTATTTTTCCGCCGTTGAAATAAGCAAAAACCAGGGCCGAAACGAACAGGCATATGAAAAGTATCCTGGCGCGCTTCATGTCAGCTCACCACCGGGACGTTTATTGCTGAAACGATGTTGTTCAGTATCTCCACAGGGTTGACCTTTTTGAGCCTTGCTTCCTGCTTGAGCATGATCCTGTGGGACAATACCGGGACAACCATTTTCCTTATATCATCAGGGATCACGAAATCGCGGCCGCTATACAAAGCCCATGCCTGCGAAGCCCGGAACAGTGCCAGCGACCCTCTGGGGCTCGAACCGAGAGTGACGTCGGGATGCTTCCTGGTCTGGCTGACTATTTCTACTATATAATTGCTGAGACTCTTGTCCACATGTACTTTTTTTACTTCTTCCTGCAAGGAGATTATATCGCTGCTTTCCGCCACCGGCATAAGCCTGTCCAGCGGGTTGGAGTGCTGGAACCTGGTAAGGATGTAGCTTTCCTCGGCACTGGTGGGGTATCCGATCGATATTTTCATGAAAAACCTGTCGATCTGTGCTTCAGGAAGCGGAAAAGTTCCTATGTATTCCACCGGGTTCTGCGTGGCCAGTACCATGAAAGGTTCGGGCACTTTGTAGGTGACGCCGTCGACAGTTACCTGCTTTTCTTCCATGACCTCGAGCAGGCTGGCCTGCGTCTTGGGCGATGTCCTGTTTATCTCGTCCGCAAGGATTATCTGGCTCATTATTGCACCGGCCCTGTATTCAAAATCGCCGGTCTTCTGGTTGTAAACGGAAAAACCGGTGATGTCGGATGGAAGTATGTCCGGCGTAAACTGGATCCTCCGGAACGAGGCATTGATGGATTTTGCAAGGGCTGATACCAGGCTTGTCTTGCCCACGCCGGGAACGTCTTCGATAAGGACGTGGCCGTTGCAGATCAGGGAAATCACTGCAAGTTCCACAGCAGAACGCTTTCCGACGATAACATTCTCGACATTCTCGATAATGCTTCTGAGGATTCTGACAGAATCGTTCATAACACCCATCCTTTTGATCATAAGATTTTTAATTTTATGATAGTATGGCGGACATACCAGATGAAGTGGTTTTTTTCAGGAGAATTGTGGTGTTTTTTTCAACTTGAATATATAATAAAAACGAATGCCGGAAACAGGAGATGAAGGAGCAATGAAAGCCGAGATCCTTGCAGTAGGGACTGAACTGCTGATGGGACAGATCGCAAATACCAATGCACAGTATATATCTTCAAGGCTGCCGGACGCAGGTATCGGGGTTTATTTTCACGACGTGGTAGGAGATAACCCGGAAAGGCTGAGGCAAAGTTTCCAGCTGGCGATGTCCAGGTCAGACGTAATCATACTGACCGGCGGTCTCGGGCCGACCCGGGATGACATCACCAAGGAAATAGTTTCAGAAGTCCTCGGGCGAAAACTTGTGCCTGACCAGGAGAGCCTCGATAAACTGGATGAGTTCTTCAGGAAACGTAACAAAAAAATGACGCAGAACAACCTGAAGCAGGCTTATTTCCCGGAGGGATGCACTATAATAAGGAACAGCAACGGTACGGCTCCGGGCTGCATCATCGAGGACAGCGGAAAGACAATAGTGCTGCTGCCGGGGCCTCCGTCGGAATTGAAGCCGATGTTCGAGGAAACAGTGATGCCGTACCTGGCGTCGAAATCCGAATACAGGCTTGAATCTGTTTATGTCAGGATTTTCGGCATCGGCGAAGCCGAAGTCGAGGACAGGCTCCTGGACCTGATAGACGGCCAGACCAATCCGACTATCGCCCCATATGCAAAAGACGGAGAGGTCATGCTCCGCATCACTGTAAGGTACCCGAATGAAGGTACCGGAACTGATCTTATCGGGCCGGTCGTTGAAGAAATAAGGAAAAGGCTCGGAGACTCCGTTTACAGTACTGACAACAGCAGTCTTGGAGAAGTGGCGGCAAAACTTCTTATGGAAAAGAAAATGACGGTCTCGCTGGCCGAGTCCTGCACAGGAGGCCTGCTGGCCGCAAAACTCACCGATTTCCCCGGCATTTCCGAAGTTTTCGACCGGGCGGCAGTAACATACAGCAACCGTGCCAAGGTGGAAGAACTCGGCGTGAGGCAGGAAACTCTGGAGAAGTACGGGGCTGTCAGCGAGCAGACCGCGACGGAAATGGCAGTGGGAATAAAAAATGTGTCAGGGACGGACATCGGCATATCGGTCACCGGCATAGCAGGACCAGGCGGGGGAACAACTGAAAAGCCCGTTGGCCTTGTTTATGCGGCTCTTGCCCACAGAGACGGGGTAATTGTGAAAAGACTCAGTCTCATGGGGGACAGGGCAAAAATCAGGAACCTGACATGTCTGCACGTATTCGACATGATCAGGAGATACCTTCTCGGTATCGGCAATTGACATAAGGCGCTCCGGAGGATCTGAATTGGAACATTACAGGGAAAACAGCATATCAACGGCGGCAATAGTAGTCATGGGTTCGATCATCCTTGGCAGGTTCACTGGTTTCCTCCGGGAAACGGTGCTTTCCTGGAAGGTGGGCTTGAGTTGGGTACAGGATGCGTATGTTGCGGCATTTACTGTACCTGACCTTGTGTTTGTGCTTCTTGTCGGGGGCACGATATCGGCGGCGCTGGTGCCGTTTCTGTCAGGAAAGGTTGAAAAGGGAGAGGAAAAGGACGGATGGCTTGCTGCCAGTTCATTTATTAATGTGATTTCATTGATCATGGCTGTGATCTGCGCATTCGGAATAATTTTTGCAGACAGGATAATACCTGCTGTCGCGCCGGGGTTTGCCGGAAGCAGCCCTCAGACCATGGAACTTGCCGTTAAGCTTTCAAGGATACTTTTCCCGTCAGTGTTTTTTATAATGATGGCCGGGATATGCAACGGTGTGCTCAATTCATACAAAAAGTTCACAGCAGCGGCACTCGGGCCATCCATCTACAACCTGGGATGTACGCTGAGCATATACCTGTTTGCCGATACGGATCCCCAGAGCATGACAAAAGCCTCAGTATTTGTGACATTGAGCGCATTCGGCTATTTTTTGATCCAATTGATGTTCTCGGCAAGGAAATTCAGGTATTACAGGCCTGTGCTGAACCTGGCCGACGAAGGTTTCAGAAAACTCTTCGGACAGGCTGTCCCTTCGCTGCTCAATTCAGCGACGGCCCAGCTTAACACGGTCATATCGACCGCTTTTGTCAGCCTCAGCGCGGCAGAGGGGAGCCTTGCTGCTTTCAGGAACGCCAACACGCTGTGGCAGATGCCCCATGGGATTTTCGCAGTGGGGATCGGGACCGCCGTACTGCCGACATTATCGGGGAAATATGCAACAGGCGGGTTTAAAGAGTACAGAACACTTCTCATGAAATCGCTGACCTCGGTCCTCTTCTTCGCAATACCGTCGGCTGCGGGCTTCCTTATACTCAGGGAGCAGCTTGTCAGGGCAGTGTTCAAATGGGGCGGCAGGTTCACGGAGGAGAATGTGCCTTTTGTAGCCGAGATACTCGCATTCTTCTGTATCGCGATGATCACGCATTCGACTGTAACAATAATGAACAGGGCATTTTATGCTGCGCAGGACACCCGGACGCCGCTGGTTGCAGGTATAATTTCAGTGATACTCAACCTGGCTCTCGGATATGTTTTTTGCATGTACACTGGTCTCGGAGCAGCAGGTATGGCACTTTCGTATTCGCTGGTCAGTTTCGTGAACTCCGTATTATTGCTCCTGCTCATGGGGAAGAGGCTGAAAGGCATAAATGGAGGCGAACTGATGAACTTCATTTTCAAAGCCGCCCTGTCTGCAGTGATCATGGGCGCCGTGCTTTTGGGCATACGGGAAACACTGCCCTATCCATCCGGGAAAGCTTTGCAGCTGGCGTACCTTGCACTGGAGATCGTCGCAGGATGCGTCGTTTATTTGATAATGATGCTGATTCTCCGGTCACAGGAAGCGATATATTTGGTGAATAACATCAGGCAGAGATTGAAAATGTAAAAATATGTTATATTGTTATTGACTATTCCCGAGAAATAATATATAATCTTGATCAGAACAAGTGTTCGTTTTATTCGGATTAAGGAGGTCTGCTCAAATGTTGGAAAAAAAGAAGGCGTTGGAGATAGCACTTGGCCAGATAGAAAAGCAGTTCGGCAAGGGTGCTGTCATGAGGCTGGGAGAGGAAGCCCATCTGAACATCGAAACGATACCCACAGGCGCGATTGGCCTTGATATAGCACTTGGAGTGGGCGGCGTTCCCCGGGGAAGGATCGTGGAGATATTCGGGCCAGAGTCTTCGGGTAAGACGACCGTTGCCCTGCATATAGTGGCCGAAGCGCAAAAGATGGGCGGAGATGCTGCTTTCATCGATGCGGAGCATGCACTGGACCCCGTATATGCCAAGAACCTCGGTGTCGATATAGACAACCTTATTGTTTCCCAGCCGGACACAGGAGAGCAGGCGCTCGAAATAGCCGAAGCACTTGTAAGGAGCGGTGCCATTGACGTGATCATAATAGACTCGGTCGCAGCACTGGTACCGAAAGCGGAGATAGACGGAGAGATGGGGGACGCTCACGTCGGGCTGCAGGCAAGGCTTATGTCCCAGGCCCTCAGGAAGCTTGCCGGCGTCGTGAGCAAGTCTAAGACCACAGCGATATTCATCAACCAGCTCAGGGAGAAGGTCGGGGTAATGTTCGGAAATCCGGAGACGACCCCTGGCGGAAGGGCACTGAAATTCTACTCCTCGGTCAGGATGGATGTAAGAAGGATAGATTCCATAAAGCAGGGCACTGAGGTGATAGGGAGCAGGACAAGGGTCAAGATAGTCAAAAACAAGGTCGCGCCGCCTTTCAGGGAGGCCGAGTTCGATATCATGTACGGCACCGGCATATCGAAAGAGGGAAGCATACTCGATGTTGGTGTAAGCATGGACATCATAAACAAGAGTGGAGCATGGTTCTCCTACAACGGCCAGAGGATAGGCCAGGGAAGGGAAAATGCGAAACAGTTCCTTAAGGAAAACCCTGATGTGGCAAAAGAGATAGAGATGAAGATAAGGGAGAACTGCCAGCAGGCGTTTGCCAGGAGTACTGCTATACATGCGGCGGAAACTGAAGGTGCCGAAGAAATGGACTACGATATCGAATAAAGCGATTCAGCAGGCAAAGCGGGAGGTGGCCGTTATTGGAGATAACATCGGTGGAAAAGAACAGGAAATACAGGGACAAGCTTTCGGTATTCATAGACGGGAAGTTTGCGTTCAATATCTCCGAAAAGGACTATCTCTCGCTGAATCTTTATGAAAAATCCGAGATCGACGATAAAACCATAGATTATATCAGGAACACCATAAATTTCCAGGAAGCGAAATCCAGGGCTGTAAGATACCTGACCCTCAGAATAAGGACAGAGAAAGAAGTCCGGGACAAGCTGAAGAGCGAAGGTTACGACAACGAATGCATAGCGCGGGTCATAGATGAGCTCAAGGCCATAGGTTATATAAACAACCAGTTATACGCGCAAAAATATGTATATGACAGGAGCAAGCTCAAGCCCATGTCGAAAAGGATGCTGAAGCTTGAGCTTCTGGCAAAGGGCATCCCGGAAGAGACCGCAGACGAGGTGCTGGCCGACTGGAAAGCTGAAGATGCGGACGTGGCCATGAGCCTTGTAAAAAGAAAGTTTGGCAAATATGACATGAAAGATGAAAAGATCATCAGGAAAGCCTTTATGTTCCTTGCCCACAGGGGCTTCAACCGGGATACGATCAAAGAGGTGCTCAGGGAGTTTGATGCGGAGATAGGCGATGAACCGTGAGACGCGGTCCATCGGCGGCTGAGCGTTGAAAAGGGTGCGACGGCTATGGTGCGCGGGCACCTTTTGTTTTTTCTGCCGGATAGATCGAAGTATGTATGGGTTTTTCTGTATTGTGAAAAAGTTATATATGCTGTATATTATACAGAGCATAGACAACAGGGAGTGTTATGGTTGAGCAAAAAGATAGGCATGGTATCGCTCGGCTGTCCCAAGAACCTGGTGGACAGCGAACTGATGCTTGGAAAACTGAAATCAGAAGGATTTGAGATAGTCAATGACGCGGATGCCGCAGATATCATAGTCATCAATACCTGTGGCTTCATAGAGAGCGCAAAACAGGAATCAATAAATACGATCCTTGAAATGGCTGCACTGAAGGAACGAAACTGTGAACTGCTGGTCGTTGCGGGCTGCATGGCAGAAAGATACCGCAGGGAGATCCTTGACGAAATCCCTGAAGTCGATGTTGTACTTGGCACCGGCAGTTACCATGAAATAGCTGAAGCCATAAGGGAGGCATATGGCGGGAAGCGCGTATCAAGGCACGGAAAAACTGCGGACGTGTCTTACCTTGACGGAGAACGCGTCGTATCAACCGGGAAGGGATATGCCTACCTGAAAATAGCCGAGGGATGCGATAACCACTGTACTTACTGTATAATCCCGTCTTTGCGCGGTCCGTACAGAAGCAGGAAAATGGAATCGATCACAGAGGAAGCCAGAAGGCTTGCTGATACAGGCATAAAGGAACTTATTGTCACCGCCCAGGATACCACAAGGTACGGTCTCGACCTGTATGGAAAAAAGATGCTTGCCGAACTTATCAGGAATCTGAGCATGATAGAACCGATTCAATGGATCAGGCTTCTTTACTGCTATCCTGAGGAGATCGACCTGTCGTTGCTGAAAGAAATAGCATCCAATGATAAGGTATGCAAATACATCGACATACCCATCCAGCATGCCAGCCCCCCGATCCTGAGGAGAATGGGCCGAAGGGGAAGTATTTCCGACATATGCAGGCTGATCGATACGATAAGGAAAGAGATCCCGGATGCAGTCATCAGAACGACAGTAATAACTGGTTTTCCCGGTGAAACCGAAGAGGATTTCGAAGCGCTTGCCGGATTTATTGAAAATTACAGGTTTGACAGACTTGGAACATTTATGTATTCCAAAGAAGAAGGTACGGCAGCATACGACATGCCCGACCAGGTGCCGCAAAAGGTGAAAAGATCGAGATACAACAGGCTGATGAAGATCCAGAAACGGATATCGGCAGAACTGAACAGGCAAAGGTTGGGAAAGGTATATAAAGTACTTGTGGAAGGCGTCGCGGACGACGGGATATTCTATTACGGCAGAAGTTATGCTGAAGCACCTGAAATAGACGGGCTGATATATTTTACCAGCGAAGAACCGCTGGAAATCAACAGCTTTGTAAACGTAAGGATACTTGATGCCGGAGAATACGATTTAACAGGAGAGGCACAGCATGAATCTTCCGAATAAACTGACTATTTCCAGGATCATCCTGGTACCTGTACTCATGTTATTCGTCATCCCCATTCCTGACGCGATCATAAATGCCGGGATACTTGGTTTCATGAAGCCGCAGATGGTCGCAATCAACGAGTTCCTCGGAGCATACGGGCGTTACATCGCCGCCGGCATTTTCATAATTGCGTCGAGCACTGACGCGGTGGACGGATACATTGCAAGAAAGAAGAAACTGGTCACAAGGTTCGGTAAATTCCTGGATCCCATAGCGGACAAGCTGCTCGTGACGGCTGCGCTTCTGGCTCTTGTGCAGAGCGGTGACATAAACGGCTGGGTCGCCATGATAATAATCTCACGGGAGTTTATCGTGACAGGACTCCGGCTTGTGGCGGCCGGAGAGGGCATAGTCATTGCCGCAAGCAATCTCGGCAAGCTGAAGACGGTGCTTCAGGATGTGGCAATAGTAGCGGCGCTGCTCAACAATTTCCCACTCAGCCTGTTTACTGATTTTCCGTTCGATGATTACGCAATGCTGCTTGCCGTTATAATAACTGTTTATTCCTTGTATGACTATCTTAAGAAGAATCACAGCGTTATCGATATGAACAGATGAGTTCCAGGTACAGGACGAGACGGGGAGAGGGTCCGCCGCCCGGCGGTTTCTTGCCTCCCCGTTTTTTTATAAAATTGTTGCATAATTGACAAATATATAATATACTTTTAGTAATAGGACATAGTATCAGGTAATAATTATCAGACTAAAGCATGCGAAACAGGTGTTTGACAAAATGA
>Ga0209508_1000279_pt1 | contig 57299 bp, 77 predicted proteins | sample AD_UKC129_MetaG_FD_184427 | JGI IMG/M metagenome (GOLD analysis project Ga0209508, IMG submission 184427) | Active sludge microbial communities of municipal wastewater-treating anaerobic digesters from Canada - AD_UKC129_MetaG (SPAdes) (version 2) | ecosystem: Engineered > Bioreactor > Anaerobic...
ATGTTGCCAAGGCAATGGCAATGGGAGCAGACGCAGTATATATTGGAACAGGTGCAATGATAGCAATGGGATGCCGAGCCTGCAGAATGTGCTACACAGGAAAATGTCCAGTAGGTGTTGCAACACAGGACCCAGAACTTAGAAAAAGGTTAGACGTTGACATAGGAGCAAGAAAAGTCGCAAATTACATAAAAGCCATGACAGAGGAAACCAAGATGCTAGCACAACTTGCAGGACACGACGATATAAGACAATTCAACCCAGATGACCTACGCGCACTAGACACAAACACAGCAGCAATAACCGGCCTAAAACTAATAAACAAATAAACTACTATTATAGCACCTCATGGGGGGTATAATCAACCCCCACACACAAATTTTTGATAAAAACACTCCTTTTGTCAATACATAGACAATCAGACTAGAGAGGGTTCATCCTTAAGATTCCATATTCTTCTTAATAAAATAAAATGGGGGAAATCTAAAGGATATTTTTTTAAGGTTCCACAATAGTTATTATGATGTTTATTGTTTTTTTGAGATTTTATAGAAGAGGTATGCTATAGTTGCAAGGCCAAATGTAAGTATGGATAAAATCCCTAAGATTAAGGTTCTGGTCATCCTATTAGGTTTGTAATGTACTCTGTGTATTTTTATGGTGCTTTTTCTAACAATTTTTGGCTTTTTTGTCTTGGAAGGGATAGATGGTGCAGATTTCACCTCAAGATCGTCTGCATGGACTATAATAGTCCTTTTTATGCTTTTCCTCCATTCAGGTCTCATACTTTTCATCTCCTCCCTCACCATAAAAATATGGGGTGAATATGATTATTTAACTTTTTGTTGCTGCTAATTCCCCCTTTCAAATGGGGGGGATACAGCAAGGAGAGTGAGTTAATCTAGTCTGAAAAAACACTATAGTAACTTTTAAACGCTCCTCAAAAGTTACGTGGAATCCTCAAGGAGAGAATACCAAAATTTCCATATTTACAAGTTCCAAAGTCTATCTGTTGAAGGAAGCTGAGAATAGATTGTTAGACCAACTGTAAATTTGCAAGGTGGCTTTACAACCCGCTTACTCAAAGAAGTGAATAAGGTAAAAGAAAGGAGAAAAATCTCTCAAAAAGATACTTAAGTCATGATAGTAAAGCCAAAACAAGAAAAAGCCAGATCTGAAGAACATGTATTCGAAAGTATTGCAGATGGTGGACTACCAATTGTGATCGAACATTAAAGCCCTCAAAAAGGGTTGAAGAAAGCTGATCAAAGGGCAAGTCTTTAGGGGAGCAGGAAGCCCCTTGCGATAACGAGAGGATACTTCACGTGCTTTGAGAAACCCTAAAAGATAATCGAGAGAATCAAAGTTTGAGTGCAAATAATCCCTCTTATTGAAATTCCAGCAAGGATGTGATGAGAAAGTATCTAAAAAAAATCCATAGTTTTTTTTATGATTAGTATTGTATGAATTTTATCATCTTGCGGAGGTCTTGGGCATTTTCTATTTTCGTGTTTAAGTCTAGGCTTATGTAGGCTTTTCTCCCGGCACCATAGCTTGATGATAGTATAATTTGGTTGCCTATCACTTTGAAACCGTCAACTGGGGTGTGCCCTACTATCATGGCGTTGCAGCCAACTCTCCTTAGAAATTCATCTATATCATCTTCTAGGTAGGATCCGTAACGGTTCCAGAGCATCTCATAAACCGCTGGAGTTTGGTAGCCATTCTCTCTTATGTTGATTATATCATCTAGGCCCTTTATGTGCCTTGATGGGCCTGCATGGCTTATGAAGACTTTATTTTTAGTTTTAACGGCGAAGGGCAATTTTTTGAAGAATCTTGTATAGGATTCTAGTTTTTCCATCCAGTAGTCCCCGAATTTTTCATTTAATAGTCTTTCGAATGATAGGCTCTGGTTTATACCGCCTTTAAAGACGTCTATGCCTGTTATGTGAGACCATTCATGGTTTCCTAGGAGTAGATGGAAATTTTTATAACGTTTATAATATGATTTCATGGTTTCGAGGATTTCCACTGAACCGTCCTCATACCCCATTGAGTGTATGAAATCCCCAGTGAAAACAATAGATGATCTTCTACCATGATCTTCTTCCCATATTTTAAGGTAAACTTTAAAGTCCGCGAGATTACCATGAAGATCTGTGACAACAAGTAAATTCTCACTTCCACCAACTTCTATGAGACCACCAATATATTTCGTTGACATAAGCATCAAACTATTATGAGGGTGTAGCTACTATTTATGATATGAGGTCTTATGAGAATTTCCCATATTTCGGTAAGTGATAAGATAACATTGCTCGTATACGGATGCAATTTCAAGTGTAAATATTGTTTTTTCAAACCACAAGATTGCACAAGCCTTACAACAAAAGGCCTATATGATATTCTCTCCAAGATAGGAAGGGTATACAATCTCTCTAGTATTATAATAGCCGGCGGAGAACCAACACTCCAAGATGATCTCCCAGATTTGACAAAACTCCTAGATAGAAACTTCTATAGTATATTATCCACTAACGGCTCATACTTACTTGAGAAAATAGACAAATTGAAAGTCAACGAGGTTCATGTGAACCTCAAGGCCTTGGATGATAAAAAACATAAGATTCTCACTTCTCAATCAAATAAGAGAGTCCTTGAAGCCATAGAATATCTTGGAGAAAACAAGGGAGACCTTAATTTTAAGGTGGAAATTTCAACCGTACTCATACCAGGTATAATCGGAGTATCTGAGATTGGGAAGATCGCAAAATTCCTTGGAAGATGGGATCTACCATATCATATAATAGCCCATGTACCCTCCAGGTTGAATATGCCAAGACCATCAAAAGGCATAATAGAGGCCGCGAAGAATATCAGCAAAAAATACTTATCACATGTTTCAACATCACTAGAATCTAGAAGGCATAGAAAAGGAAAAAAGATACTCATCCAAAAAAGTTTAATAATAAAAGTTCAATAAAAGTTCACTAACAGATAACATCATGGGGGGTTAGATTTGGATTCAAGGATTCTTTCAGTCATGGTATTATGTGTGTTATTGTTGGGCGTATTTGCAGTTGCAGCAGAAAACGAGACAAACCAAACTTCAAACAAGTCCAATACTACAAATAACACCACAGTACAACCACTTTCGGTGTGGTCATCTGTTAGTGTAACCCCATCTACTTTAAATCTTGGAACGGTACCCCCTGATGGCATAGAAAGAAGCTACCAAAACGCTGCAACCGTAACTGTCACATACATTTTGGCGTTTGATGATCATCTTTATGTAAGGGCAACCGGCGATCTTATAGGTGCCAATGGTTCAATCCCCTTATCAAATCTTAAATTCAGCACATCAAATGTCCCCAAGAGATCATTCACAACAACAAATTATATTATAGCAAACTATAGCGGCCTTTTGGGAACTCTTACGGTCCCTATGAATTTCTATATTACTGTACCATCTTACACTGACCCCGGAACATATTCTGTGACCATAATCTATACTGCAACATGAAAAAAAATTTTATTGTGGTTAACTCTCCCCCCTGTAAGGTTTTTTATCAAGAAAAAGTCAAGCACACCTAATGGATAGTATGAAAATGTACTTCTAAAAAGGTGGGAAAAATCTTGGAATAGGCTTTGCAGAAAATCATGTCTTATGTGGATAAGTGTTTTAAGTGGCAGTATATTTTGTAGCAGACATTTTTTTTGCCTTGTTTTTGCCGGTTATTTTTTGCAGTAATTTTTTATCGTTGAAAAACTTTCTTCAGTGCAAATATGAGTGTTTCCGCCAAGTTTTTTGAAGTTATAGTGTGTTGCTGGATGGGGGGAGGTTGCAAGCCGGTGTTTTGCCTTTCTATATTATTTTTTGGGGTGTGGTGTCATGCTGGCTGTTTTTAGTTAATGTTGTGATGTGTTTTTTTTCATGTTTAAGGTTTGTTTACTGAGTTATACTGGTTTTTTTCCTTGTTTATTATTGGGTGGGTGTTGAGCTCTTGGATGATTGAAAGGGGTATTTTGTGATAACTGTTGATTGTTTGCAAACTGTTTATATAATGGTGTGTGTGGGGGGGCTGTTGATGATTAAAAAATAAGATTAGTATGTTGGTTGTTTACAGACTGTTTATGTAAATTTGGGTTGGGCTTGCCTATGGAAATTGAAATGTTTAAGATTTTTGTAGCTAGGGTGTATGTGGGCTTAATAATTTTAGGGTTTTGATGTGATATTTTTGAAATTTTTAGAGGGTGTTTTGAGAATTTTTCTGGCTTTTAATCCTTGTTTTTTTTGGGTTGGTGATTTTTTTTAGTTGGCTGGAGGTTGCCCCCCCACATTTTATGTTTTTTCTATTCATGATGTTAAACTTTATATATTATTTTTCTTGTAAAGATACTACTGTATTTAGTTGAGAATGGGGTGGTTTGAATGAAGCCTTTGAATTTTGTTTTAGTTGCCTTGCTTTTTTTCTTAGTGGCAGCAGCACTTTCTACTGGCGTGACAGCAGCAAACAACACCATACAAGACACCCCAAAACTTCCCGACCCATGGAACAACCGAACAGGAACACACTACACAACAATACAAGCTGCAATAAACGATGCCCAACCCGGCGACACAATAATAGCAGAAACAGGAACATACACAGAAAACATCAAAATAAACAAAACCATAACACTAAAAGCACAAGGAACACCAACAATACACCAAAAAACCCAAACCAACCCACAATAACAATAACCGCCAACAAAACAACAATAACAGGATTCACAATAAAAAACAGCCAAACTGGAATACACATACAAGCAAACCAATGCAAAATAACAAACAACAACATAACCAACAACACGTATTATGGAATCTACCTCTACGATTCTTCAAATAATACAATATCCAACAACAACATAACCAACAACGGACTTGGAATAGACCTCTCAGATTCAGAATATAACAAAATCTACAACAACAACATAACCAACAACGGAAATAATGGAATAGACCTCTGGTATTCTTCAAATAATAATCTGATTTCCAACAACAACATAACCAATAGCGGAAATGATGGAATCTACATCTGCTATTCTTCAAATAATACAATATCCAACAACACCATCAACAACATGTATTATTATGGAATCTACCTCTACGATTCTTCAAATAATACAATATCCAACAACAACATAACCAACAACGGGGAGGATGGAATCTACCTCTACGATTCTTCAAATAATACAATATCCAACAACAACATAACCAATAACAAAGGGCGTGGAATATTCTTATACGGTGATAACAACATAGTTTATAGAAATAGTTTTATAGGCAACGGGGTGCAGGCAATAGTGTATTTTGGTATGGATAATCTCTTCAATTTGGCAAAACCGACAGGAGGAAACTACTGGAGCGACTACACAGGAAAAGACCTTGATGGCGACGGTTTCGGCGACACACCATACACCTTCACAGGAGGACAAGACAACCTACCACTCATCATACCAAAAATAAATTCTATAGACCCGGCAAATGGTGCTGTTAGCGTGCCATCTAACAAGACCATCATCATAACATTCAACCAGAACATCCTCAAAGGTCCAAGCTATGCGAACATAACAGTTAAGATGCCTGATGGAACAGCCAAAGCCCTAAACAAAACAATCACTGGAAACAAACTCTACATAAGCGCAGTTTATGGCTGGAACCCAGGAGTAACATTCATTGTCACGATACCGGCGAACGCAGTCAAAAATAGTGCGGGTAGTATGCTCGCCACAACATACACATCCAAATTTACAGCCGCAATCAAAATAAATTCTATCAGCCCAGCCAATGGTGCTGTTAGCGTACCATCTAACAAGACCATCATCATAACATTCAACCAGAACATCCTCAAAGGTCCAAGCTATGCGAACATAACAGTCAAAATGGCCAACGGAACAGTAAAAACCATTAACAAGACCATCAGTGGAAACAAACTCTATATAAAAGCAATATACAACTGGAACCCTGGTGTGAAATTCACAGTTACAATACCCAAGAATGCCATAAAAAACAGCATAGGAAGCATGTTAGCAACAGATTACTCATCAACGTTTACTGTGGCGAGATAATATCCTAAAAATTTTATTTTATTTTTTTTGGGGTGATTTGCATGAACCATCTTTTTATTGTGGGTAAATGTTTTTTTTAGCTTTTTTTTAGTGGGTATTTTTGTAATCATTGAAAATTCTCACTAATTTCATGAAGGTTGTATTGGGTTGTTGAAATAGTATTTAACACTGCAAAAACCGATATTTTTTTCTTTGACAACTTCCTCCAATTCCCCCACACATTTTATAACAGGGGAGTATCCCCAACTAACATCTAAAATGAAAAACTATTATTGGCCAATTTTTCCTTTTTTTACGTGTCCTTGAAAATTGCCTTGACACCCCCCCCATTTGACGACCTTTGGCTGATTATAACCTACTCTTGAATATCCATTTTGCTATCATAATTTCCTGGTGCAACTTTCCCCCATTTTTTTGCATTCTAAACCCTCCCATTGGGCATAACAGAGACCTGCATGACTACTGGAGCGGCCTTGTTCCATCAATAGCTGCCCAAGAATTCTTAATGTTGAATAAATGCGCTTTAAAATCGAGCATCATGTTCAGGAAGTGGCTGATGCGTTTGAAGAAATTCTCCAGTAGTGTGGAACACTCTCTAAACCGAGCATTTTAAGTAAAGATGTCATTACTAAACGGATGTGAATTCGTCATCCTAGGTCCTAAATGTGTCTTAAAACGCAACAAGGCGTGGTGTTGGGTATATTTATGCTTCGATTTATAGGCTGGTAAAGCCTTCTTTAAACGCCACACTTGTAAACATTATTAACTTGTTATCACTATGGTTACCTTTGGGGGGGATTACTCTAGATCACTTTTCAAGTTATTTGGTTAATACCTAGGTGACTTCCCTATGATTTCTACAGAGCTTGGGGTTAATTGTATCCTCAAGTGTGCATCATAGCTAGTTTTATGAATTTTTTTTCTAAATTTGATATTTGATATGTTAAACCGCAAAGTTTAACTTAGCATTGTTATTAAGCCTCCCTTCCGAAAGGGAAGGAATACAACAAGAGAAAAAGCCGGTAATAACTTTATATAAGTATTCAAACAGAACATTATAGACAGGGATAGATGGCAACCTTGAATTTGTGTAGAGTGAGGACTGTCCTTTATGAGCCCTTAGACTGTTAAGACAAGTGGTAAGCTCTTTATTGGAGTAAGGAGGCTCTTAGTTGCTAAGGATAGGGTGGTTCATGATAGGTGCTTATAGAAGGGGGTTAAATTGGATTTAAGGATTCTTTCAGTCATGGTATTATGTGTGTTATTGTTGGGCGTATTTGCAGTTGCAGCAGAAAACCAGACAAATCAGTCTATAAAGAACATCTCGACGAATATGGGTAATATCACGGTACAGCCATTGTCAGGGCACGTATCTGTTAGTGTAACCCCATCTATTTTAAATCTTGGGACTGTACCCCCTGATGGCACAGAAAGAAGTTATCCGAATGCCGTGAATGTAATAATAGATCATAATGGGGCAGGTGACCTTTATGTCAGGGCAAATGGCGATCTAGTAAGTGAAGATGGTTCAATAATCTCCATTGATAACCTTAAGTCTAGCACTCAAAATGTTACTAAAACATCATTTACAACATCAAATCAGAGTATATTACGTTATTTGGGAACTGGTATTGAGAGAGTGGACATGAGTTTTTATATTAGTGTACCGCTTTATGCCGATCCTGGAACATATTCTGTGACCATAATCTATACTGCAACATGAAAATTCCTTATTTTTTGGGGGGGTTTTTGGACGTCCTTTGGGGGAGGGTTGAGTATTTCCTCTTTTTTTAGGATCTCTATGACCATTCAATTTTTTTGTGGATCCGCCAAATTATTGTGACAATAGTCACAAACTTTTTTTTATATTTGGTCTCAATCTTCACATAAACCAAAAACTTTAAATATACCCTATGAAAAAATCGTTTTATAATTAAGACTATACTGGGATTGTCGTTAGGTGATATAATATGAAGGAAAAAATCGGAGGATTAATAGCGTTACTGTTGGCTTTGATGTTCGCAGTCGCATTAGGAGCATATGACACATCATCAGCAGCCACGGCAAACCAGACTGTAACCGTATCAGTACCAGAGGCCATATCAATAGAGGTTGACAGTCCAGTGAACTTTGGTAATCAGAGTGCAGGTGGTACTTACGAGAGCCCAAGTTACAATATAAAGAACACTGGCAATGTTAAAATAGACCTTTATGTCCAGACAAATGACACAGACTTTAGACCAACCACTCCAAACACAGAGGACACAATACCAATAGCTGGTAATTATAAGATAAGGAGTAATGTTACCGGAAGCTTCCAACAACTTTCAACAAGTCTTTTAAAGATCTATGATAACATGCCTAAGGCTAGTCAGGGTTCAGGAACACCATTTACATGGACCACACAGCAACAGCTTACAATACCATCATTTACAGAAGATGGAACCTATATTATAACCTTGATCTACACTGCCGTGAAACACAACGTACAACCATAGATCTGATCCAATTCGCATTTTTTAGCAAAAACTTTTTTTTATTCTACCTTATTTATTATAATGACCAAATTTAGTCAACTGTAGGGGGGAGAGTCTCAGATGAAGTTCAAGATTTTTGTGGCAACTTTAATGTTCATATTCCTCCTAGGGTCACTATATCCAATTATTGCAACTGGCCTATGGGCTTCGCCGGCGGAATTCCGCTACGACCTCAAACCAGGTGGGACAGTAACCGGTGAAGTTACAGTGAAAAATATCGGTAATGAAACTGTCAATGTTACCGTTGAAAAAAAGAGGCTTCTTATGGACAGCATACACCTCGTATATTCTGATAAAGGTATTGCAAATTGGATAACAATCAATGGTAACACAACATTCACTTTAAAACCTGGAGAATCCAGGAAGATAACATTCACTGTAAAAGCACCATCTAAGATAAATTATTCAGATGCTGTAGGCGCACTTGTTATAAGGGGTCTTCCCGTGGTGGAGAATGTTACAGGTGGAACGCAAATCACCCATGGAGTCGAACTTGTAGTACCCATAAGAGTGGGACTCCCAGGGCCTATCATAGAATCCCTACAACTCATTGACCATAAGGCACCTATTATACTTCTGAGTTTTATTCCAGGAGAGTTTGTCTATGAGCTCAAGAATAATGGTACCGTTCAGGCAAACATGACAGGTTCAATAGATATTAGAGGCTTGACCAGTCATAGTATTCCTATAGAAGGCGTGGTATACCCTGAAGATAATTATACTCTCGTTGAAAGGTGGGCTCCTGGATGGACAGACCTTGGTTTGTACAAGGTAGATACAACAATAAAATATGGTAGGTTCCAGGCAATCAAGACAATAAATACCACTGATACTGTCGTAGTTATACCAGTATGGCTTATAATCCTCATCATAATAGGATTAGTCATTTGGATGTTGCGCAGGAGGGGTGTGGAGGCACCTATAAGAATAAAAATCGAAAGAAAATAATTTTTCAGAATTCTATCTTTTTTATTCTTTCCATTGCCTCTTCGGTGTTTTTTCGTGTGTTGAATGCTGTTAATCTAAAATATCCTTCGCCGCTTGGCCCGAAGCCCGTGCCTGGTGTGCCTACTACCTGGGCTTCTTCTAGTAGTTTGTCGAAGAATTGCCATGATTTCATGCCATTGGGTGTTTTGATCCAAATGTATGGCGCATTGACCCCACCATAGTATTCTAGGCCAGTATCCTTTAGGTTTTCTCTGATTATCCTAGCATTTTCCATGTAGTATTTTATTGATTTTTTGATTTCTTTTTGTCCTTCTTTGGTGTAGGTTGCTGCTGCTGCCACTTGTACTGGATAGGATACGCCATTGAATTTTGTGGTTTGTCTTCTGTTCCATAACCTATTTAGTGGGTGTTTTCTTCCTTGGCTGTCTTCTGCTTCTAGTTCTTCTGGTACTATGGTGTAGGCGCATCTTGTACCTGTGAAGCCTGCTGTCTTTGAGAAGCTCCTGAATTCTATCGCAACTTCCAGGGCCCCTTCTATTTCGTAGATGCTGTGTGGTATATTCTTTTCTTGTATGTAGGCTTCGTATGCTCCGTCGAATAGTATTATGCTATTGTTGTCCCTTGCATAGTCAACCCATTCTTTCAGTTGGTCTTTTGTTAGGCTCGTCCCTGTTGGATTGTTTGGGTAGCAGAGGTAGATCAGGTCTGCTTTTTCTTCTGGTAGGGGTGGTTGGAAGTTGTTTTCTGCCGTGCAGGGTAGGTGTATGATCCCATTATATTGGCCTTTTTTGTTTTGTGGTCCTCCCCGGCCTGCTATTACATTACTTTCAACGTATACTGGGTATACTGGGTCTGTTATGGCGACTTTGTTGTCTTTGCTGAATATTTCTTGGATGTTTGCTGTGTCGCATTTTGCACCATCACTTATGAATACCTCTTGTAGTGTTAGTTTGATCCCTCTTGGTTTGTAGTCGTTTTCTATTATCGCTTCTCTGAGGAATGGGTAGCCTTGTTCTGGGCCGTATCCTTTGAATGTTTCCTTGTGGGCCATTTCATCCACTGCATTGTGGAATGCTTCTATGACGGCTTTTGGTAGTGGTCTTGTAACGTCTCCTATGCCCATGCTTATTATATTGGCCTTTGGGTTTTCTTTTCGGTATTCTTCTATTTTCTGGTTGATTTTGGAGAATAGGTAGCTTTCTTCGAGGTGTAGGTAATTTTCGTTGATTAGCGTCAAATTTTTTATCCTCCTTTATTTATTTGTGGGTGTAATAGAATGTGGTTTTTTTGTTTGTTTTATCTACTCTTGCGAATCCGAATCTTTCAAGTTGTACTATTTGGTCGATTTTGAGGCTTTTTGCGGCTGGTTCAAGGAGGCCTTCTACAATTTTTGTGTTTGGCATTATTACATTGGCTGGTATGTTTTCGTCCATTGGCACCCAGTGTATTATTTTTGCATTGTGTTTTCTCGCTTCTTCTAGGCTCATGCTGTGATATTCTAGGCTGTTGTTTTTTATTTTGACGTTGACCGCATCTACGAGTCTTAGTATTTTCGCTTTTTTGAGGTCGTCTTTTTGGATGTAGATTCTGCCGTTGAATGGTATTTTCCTTTGGCCCCTTTCTGGGTGGTCTGGGTGTAATGGTCTTTTGATTGTACCTTTTAAGTGTTCTGGGAGGTTTTTGATTTTGAATGGTTGGGGTTCTGCTACGAAGAAGTATCTGTTTGCCATGTCCTCTAGTATGTTTTTGTTTAGGCCGTAGATTTTTTTCCAGGTTAGGGTTGTGTCTGCTATTTTTGCGCCGATTTCTATCATGGCTTCTCTTATGGCCTGTGCTTGTATTCCTCGCCTTTTTATGGCTCTTATTGTTCCGAGTCTTGGGTCGTCCCATCCTTTGTATGTTCCTTTTTGTATTCCTTCCCTTGTTTTGGATGTGCTGAGTTGTATGTTGTCCATGTGTAGTCGGCCGTAGTGTATGAATGTTGGTGGTTTCCATCCGAGGTGTTTGTAGAGGTATTCTTGTTTTTCTGTGTTTGTTATGTGGTCTTTTCCTCTGAGTACGTGTGTTATTCCTAGTAGGTGGTCGTCTATTGTTACTGCGAAGTTCATTGTGGGGTATACACGGTATCTTTTTCCTGTGCGTGGGTGTGGTTCATCTACTATACGGAGGGCTACCCAGTCTCTTATGGCCGGGTTTTTGTGTTTGAGGTCTGTTTTTATTCTGAGGACTGCTTTGCCTTCTGGCATTTTTTGCATTTGTTCCCAGCGTTTGAGGTTTTCCTTTGTTGGGAGGTTTCTGCACGGGCATGACTTGGATTGGTCTTTTAGTTTTTTGAATTCTGTTGGTTTGCATGTGCAGATGTATCCTCCACCTTTTTCTAGTATTTTTTTCGCGTGTTTGTAATAGGTGGGTATTCTGTCGCTTTGTATTATGAGTTGGTCCCATTTTATTCCTAGCCATTTTAGGTCTTCTTGTATCATCTGGTAGGCTTTGGGGTCTACTCTTCTGGGGTCTGTGTCTTCCATGCGGAGTATTAGTTTGCCATTGTATTTTTTGGCGTATTCGTGGTTTAATATGGCTGCTCTTGCGTGTCCTATGTGGAGGGGTCCGCTGGGGTTTGGTGCGAATCTCATGATGACTTTTTCTTGGATGTTGGGTAGTGGTGGTAGTTTTTTCTTTTTTTTGGTTTCTTTTTTTTCTTCTAGTTTTATTCCTAGTTTTTGGAGTTCTCTTTTTTGTTCTTGTGGGGTCATTTTGTTGACGTTTTCCACTATATTTTTTGTTTTCTTTGATACTTGTTGGGCTTTTTTTCTGAGTTGTGGTTCGTTGCTCATCACTGCCCCTATCACTGCCTTTTCCATGGCCTTGCCTTTGTGTTTTACTGCGTTTATGAGGGCGTATTTGTATATTGTCTTGTCTATCATGTTTACCTTTTTTTTAGTGTTTTCTTTCTATTATGAAGTCTGCTATTTCTTCTAGGTGTTTTTTTGCTTTTGAGTCTTTTAGGATTTTGAGTTTTTCTTTGGCTCTTTTTGTGTATTCTTGGGCTAGTCTTTGGGCGTAGTTGATTGAGTCGTATTTTTTAAAGATTTTTATGGCTTCTTTAACCCTTTTCTGGTTTCTTGCTTCTAGTATTTCTATCAATTTTTCTCTGTCTTCTTTTGAGGCTTTTTCTAATGTTTTCACTGTGAGTATTGTCATTTTTCCCTCTGCTATGTCGCTTCCTATGGGTTTCCCCAAGGTTTTTTCGTTGCCTGTTATGTCTAGGTAGTCGTCGTGGATTTGGAATGCTAGTCCTATCAATTTTCCATATTCGCCAAGCACTTCGACTTCTTCAGGGGTGCCCCCGCCCATTATGGCCCCCGATCTTGTGGCGGCTGATATTAAGGCTGCTGTCTTTTTGTAGATCATCTCAAGGTATTCTTCCTCTTTAACATTAAAACTTTCCTCGAAGCTCATGTCTAGGGCTTGTCCCTCGCATATTTTTATGCAGGAGTCTATGATGGCTGATAATGCATCTGTAACACGTTTATATGACATTTCATCGATTTTTGTTTTTAGTGTGCTTTCGAAGGCCTTTGAGAATAGTATGTCGCCTGCGAGTATTGCCATTGATTCCCCCCATAGTACATGGACTGATGGTTCGCCTCTTCTCATTTCATCTTTGTCCATGATATCATCGTGTATGAGTGAGAATGTGTGTATTAGCTCGATGGCTACTGCCACGTTCATGGCATCTTCTATTTCACCACCTACAGCCTGGCAGCTGAGAAGAGCTAACGTTGGCCTGATTTTTTTCCCACCAGCACTTATAAGGTGCATTGACGCCCCATATAAGCTCTCAGGTGTTATATCAGATAATATCTTCTCTAGTTTTGGGTTTATGATATTGGAGTATTCTCCAAGCGTTTCCATTAAATCCAAATCAGATCCCTCCATCGAAGACTTGGGCTTGCCCATTCCTTAAGATGTGAATGTCGTTACCCAGCCTGTAACCTTCTTCCTCGGCAAGTTCGGCATATGCTGATAGCATGTAGATGTCGCCATGGGCTGGGATCACATGCACAGGGTTTAACATCCTCAGGAAATCCCTGTGATCTTCTTTACCAGCATGTCCTGATACGTGTGCGTTTGTGTAAATTCTAGCCCCGCTTGAGACGAGTCTTTTCTCCATAAGGTTACGGTTCGCTATATTCATTGGATTGGGTATGACTGGAGCCGATATTATGATATTGTCTCCCTGCCTGACATTAAATTGTGTTTTACTATTAGCTATCCTGGGTAATAGGGCGTCTGGCTCCCCCTGGTGTCCAGTTGTAACAAGAATATAATCTTCTCTCTTGGCTTCGGCCCTTGTAAGGGCCCTGTTAACTGATTTAGGACTTCCGAATATGCTAGCATTTTCTGGCAATTTTAGGATTCCCATGGATTCTGCTAGGCTACAATATCTTTCCATTGATCTTCCAAGTAAAAGTATTTGTCTGTCGCTTTTTCTTGCTATATCACTTATGGCTTGTATACGTTCTATATGTGATGAGAATGTGGTTACTATCAGACCAGCCTCTTCTTCTAAGGGTCTTTTCATTATATCTTTGAGTATTATCCTCGCAACTTTTTCTGATGGTGTTTTAACTTCTTCCTGATCAGCTACCCTTGTTGTTTCCACTATTAAGGCTAATACTCCCTTGCGTCCGAGCTCCTTTAAGCGTTGATAATCTGGTGAAGGGGATATTATCTGGTGGTCGTCAAACTTGAAATCCAAACCATATACTATTATACCCTCTGAAGTGTGTAGGGCTGCTATAACTGATTGTGGTATGCTATGTGTAACATTTATAAACTCTAGTGTCATGTCAGGTGATAGTTGACATTTTTCGCCAGCATTTAGAACCTCTAACTTGTTTGTGACGTTGAATTTCCTCTCAGATTTTATTATACGTTCTATCAATGCTATTGTGTAGGGTGTTCCTATTATTGGTGCGTTGTAGCGGTGTGCTAGTTTAGCCACTCCACCGATATGGTCTAGGTGGCCATGTGTGAATACTATTGCCCTTACTTTGCCGTTAACTTCTCTCATGAGTGTGTCATCTGGTATGACTCCTCTTTCTATGAGGTCTAGGCTATGCATCCTCGCTATGTCGGTATCCTCGTGTACATGTACGCGGTCAAGGTGTATGCCCATGTCAAATATTACCACGTCATCGTTTATTTTGACTGCTGACATGTTTTTTCCTACTTCTTCGTAGCCTCCGATTGCTATGATCTCCACGGTCAATATCGTGGCCTCCTTGCATATTTTGATGTGTCAAAGCCCCTTTCATGGAGCCATGTTCTTGTCTCGCCTTTTATCACAACTGGGACCCTTCTAAGTTCTTTTATGTTCTGGGCGCCCACTAGGTACATGGCCACTTCCAAGGCTTTATTGAACCTTTCAATTACTTTGATGACTTCCTTGTAGCCTTTCTGAGCAGCTTTTAGGACTGGTAGGGCTATGCCCACACCATCAGCTCCTAGTGCTATGGCTTTCGCAGCGTCTAATCCGCTTCTTATCCCACCTGATGCTATTACAGGTATTTTAACTGTCTGGGTGACTTCTACTGTGCTAGCAGCTGTGGGAATGCCCCAATCCCAGTATAATTTCCCCAGATATTTTTCTTTCGCCCTGTAGGTTTCAACAGCGGCCCAGCTTGTCCCCCCGGCCCCTGCAATGTCTATGGCCGCCACTCCAATTTCTTCTAGTTTGAGTGCGTCCTCTGCAGAGATGCCGGCGCCGGTCTCTTTAACAATTACTGGTACGTTTATGTTTTCTGTTATTTTTTTGATTGAGTTGATGAGTCCAGTGGAGTTTATGTCACCCCCGGGTTGTATGGACTCTTGTAGTGGATTCAGATGGATTGCGAGGGCGTCTGCATCTATCATTTTCACTGCAGCCTCTGCATGTTCTATTTGGGGCGCTCCAATATTCCCTATTAGGAGTGTTGATGGAGCTTCCTTCCTTGCAATGGTATAAGTGGCTTCAAGTGTAGGATCTTCTATAGCTGCTCTTTGGCTTCCAACTCCCAATCCTATACCTAGTTTTTCAGCGGCTTTTGCAAGGGCCTTATTAATCTTGTATGCTGCTGGATGGCCCCCAGTTATGGCCGTTATCAGTATGGGCGATTTTAGTTTTTTGCCAAGTAATTTTATGCTCAGGTCAATTTCTTCTGTATTAACTTGGGTTAATGCGTGGTGTACGAGTTCCACGTCCTTGAATCCTGTGTCTTTTTTGTATTGTACATCATAGTATGTGCATAGTATTAGGTGTTCCAATTTCCTATCCGAGATCATCTGTATCCCCATCTATAATCGTCTTTTTAAGTTCCTGGCCTAGAAGGGCCTTTTTAATGTTCCCGGGTGTTTTTGCATTTATTATCTCCGATTTTATCCCCTTTTCGGCTAATAGTAAGAGTTCTTTTATTTTCCCGATCATCTCTCCCGTAACATCCCTTGATGTTCTGGTTTCGATTTCGATGTCTTTGGGGGATTTTATCCTTTTTATGAGTTTGGCGTCTGGATACTTTTTAGGGTCTTTGTCGAATACTCCGTCTACGTCTGTTCCGAGTATGACCTTTTCAGGTTTTAGGGTTTCCCCGAGGTATTTTATGATTTGGTCGCCTGAGAGTACTGACATTTTCAATTCTTTGTTTGCATCTAGCACTACATCACCATAGGTTACTGGTATGAATCCTCTTTCAAGGTATGAGATTATTATCCTAGGATCTGCATGTTTTATCCTTCCATTGAATGCTATTATAAAAGATGAAGGTTGTATTGAGACAACTGGAATGTTTTCTTTTCTTAACGCATCACATACTCTGATATTTAAAAGTTTAACCCATCTTTGTATGATGGAAAATCCCATCATCTTCCTTGGCAGCTCTTCTTTGGTTGTGGGGGCCCCTATCTTATACTTTTTTGCTAGTGGATGGCCGAAGGATCCTGCGCCATGAACTATTATAAGGGATGGTGGTAGGGAATTTGAGATTTCTTCAGCAACCCTTTTAAGGTTTTCATGGTCTAGGGTGGGTTTTGGGGCGCTTTTATCTGTTATGACACTTCCACCTATTTTTAGTATGATCAATCTGCACACCTTTAATTTGTGAGAACCCCTTTGACTGAAAAGTCTGCTTTCATGGCATTGTATCCCCGCTTTCTTAGAGCTTCTAGTATTTGATCTCTGTTAGCTGGGGAGTAGGCTACTATGCTCCCTCCGCCACCTGCTCCTGTTATCTTGGAGCCTAGTGCACCGGCTTCCCTACTAACATATATCATCTCTGACAGGCTCCGGGTGTTAACACCTATAGCATCTAATAGGCCCTGGTTTATGTTCATTAGCTCACCGAGACTTTTATCGTTGGTTTCCAGGGCTTTTTTTGCCTTTTTTGTGATCTGTGCTATGGTATCCATGATGAGGTTCATGATCTTTGGGTGGCGTTCCATGCGCTCTTTCACTTTTCTAACCATTTTTGCTGTGTCCTCTGATTCTGTGTATCCTATGATGAGGGAATCTTCGAGTTCTCCCTTGATATGGTTTATTTTTCTCTCCTCATTGAGGTATATTAAGCTTCCATGGGTTGAGGTTGCTGTGTCAAGTGGGCTTGCAGCACCTTGAACTTCTAATTCGACCTTATGGGCTCTTTTCGCTATTGAATGCAGTATGATCTTTTTTTGGTGGTGTTTGTCTAGTGCTGCTATTGTGGCGACTGTAATGGCAGCTGAGGAGCCTAAACCTGCGCCTATGGGCAGTTCCATTCTAAATTTTATGTTTATGGGGGAAGAATCATGATAGAATTCCAAGGCTTTGAGTATATAGGCTAAGATGCCCCCAGAACCCTTTTTTAGTTTTAGCCCGGTTTCTGGGTTGATTATGGCATCTATACCAAGATCTTCAGATTTTATCCTTGTATAATCTCTCTTGGATTCTTTAATGGTTACCCTGGCTCTTTGGTTTATTGCGACTGCTATCGCAGGTTTACCATAAACTACTGCATGTTCTCCGAATAGAATCACTTTACCTGGTGCGGAAGCCCTTGAATGCATCTTGGAACCACCATAAAAAAGCTTGGGGCTTCATTTGAAAATGGCTGAGGCGTATCCCACAACTGATGAATAGTCCCCGGTTATGTCACCACTAGTGGCATATTTAAGGAGTTTGCCCTCAGAAGCTCCCTTTTTTTTGGCAGCGACGATTGAAGCAGCTACTGGACCATAACCACACATGCTAACATTGAACTGGTAAATCTGCTCATACATTCTGTTCTCATCTAATGATACTATGGCCTCGAGTAACTTTCGGTCCTTTTTGTATGCGGCCTCGGCTGGTTCATAGTGTGTGAAGTCTGTGCTTGCTATGATTAGAACATCTTTTCCTTGGCTTGCATCTGCTATGCTATTTCCTATTTCATTCGCCGTGTCAAGGTCTTGCATCCACATACAAACTGGTACTATCTTAAAGTTTTGGTTGAAATATTGTAGGAATGGTATGTGGACTTCGCAACTATGTTCTCCTAGGTGGGCTGACTCGTCAATGTCTATTATTTCTGAAGCTTCTAGGAGTTCCTGTGCAAGGTTTTCATCGATTTTAACAGAGCCTAGCGGGGTTATCCATTCCCCTTTTGTCATCATGGATACTCCGGAGCCCATACCTGTGTGATTTGGGCATAAGAGGATGAATGTTTCAGGGAAACCGTCGGCTGCGACTTCATGGTATGTGTGGGCTGCTACTGGCCCTGAGTAGATGTATCCTGCGTGTGGTGCTATAACAGCTTTTATTTTTCTTTTATTTCCCATTTTTGGAATTTTGCCGGGGCCTATTTCGTGGTGGAAGCACCATTCTATCCTTTTTTTAAGGGCTTCTGGGTCGGCTTCATAGAATGTTCCTGCTACTGCAGGGTTTCTTTTCATATGATCACATCATATTCTTACTTCAAATTCTGTTGGGGGCACCTCAAATTCTTCGTCTTCTTTAAGTACGCCTTTTTCTCTTAGGAATTGTCTTGTGAGTAACCAGTAGACTAGTGCTAGGGCTTTTCTGCCTTTGTTGTTTACTGGTATTGCTATGTCAACGTTCCCTAGGAGGTTTTCAGTGTCGCACAGAGCAACTACTGGTATGTTGACTTGTTTTGCTTCTGTTATTGCTTGTGAGTCTGCTCTGGGATCTGCTGCGATTAATACTTTTGGTTCTATGAATTTTGGGAAGTTTGGGTTTGTTAGTGTTCCTGGGATGAATCTGCCAGGGATTGTTTTAGCCCCGGTGAGTTCTCCGAATTTTTTAACTGGTCTTTGCCCGTATTGTCTGGTTGATACTGCGAGTATGTCATCTGGTTCATATTTTGCCAAGAATTTTGAGGCTGCTATGATCCGGTCATTTGTTTTTCTAATATCTAATACGTAGAGGCCGTCTGATCTTACACGGTAGATGTATTTTTCCATGTCGGCTGTTTTTTGTTGTGTGCCGATATGTAGGCCTGCTGCTAGGTATTTGTCCAATGGGATTAGGAGTTCTGCCAAGTATAATCACCTCTACTATCTTTTAGTGGTCTGGTAGGTTTGCCATGCTGGCGTAGGGTATTTCTTCTTGTATTCTGATGAGTTCGTTTAGTTTGGCTATTCTTTCACCGCCTATGGCCCCGGTTTTTATGATGGGTGCTGAGAATGCTATTGCTAGGTGTGCTATTGTTTCGTCTGTTGTTTCTCCTGATCTGTGAGATACTACTGGTGTGTAGTTGTTTTCTTTTGCTAGTTTTACTGTTTTGTAGGTGTCTGTTAGTGTTCCTATCTGGTTGGGTTTTATTATTATGGCGTTGGCGGCGCCTATTTCTATTCCTTTTTTGAGTATTTTGTTGTTTGTTACGAATATGTCGTCTCCGCAGATTATGCATTTGTCGCCTGCTTCTTTTGTTAGTTGGGCGAATCCTTGGAATTCTGATTCGTGTAGTGGGTCTTCTATGAAGAACATTTTGTAGGTTTTTATTAGTTCTTTGACGAATTCTATTTGTTCTCCTGTGTCGCGTTTTATGTTTTCTTGTTTGTAGATGTATTTTTCTTCTTTGGGGTTCCAGAGTTCTGTGGCCGCGAAGTCTAATGATGGTCTTATTTCTATGCCTGTTTCGTCTCCTATTTCTTCGCAGGCTTTTGATTGTATTTCTAATGCTTCATAGTTTGATATTTTGGGGGCCCATCCGCCTTCGTCGCCTTTTCCGCCTGTGAATTCTGGGTCTTTTGCTTGTATTAGTTCTTTTATTTTTGCGTGGACTTTTGAGTTTGCGAATACGGCTTCTTGTATGTTCTTGGCGCCTTTGGGTATTACTAGGAATTCTTGGATGTCTGGGGCGTGTTTTCCTGCGTGGGCTCCTCCGTTTATCATGTTTCCTAGGGGGTAGGGTATGCTTGTTGCGAAATTGCCTCCGAGGAATTTGTATAATGGGAGGTTGTATGATGATGCGGCTGCTTTGGCTGCTGCCATTGAAACCGCTACTATGGTATTGCCGCCGAGATTTGAGAGGTTTTCTGTTCCATCTATTTCTTTTAGTATGAGGTCGATGTCTTCTAGGTATTCTGCGTCCATTCCAATCAATTCGGATGATATGATGTCTTCTAGTTCGCTTATTACCTTGTCGACTCCTCCTTCTGGGAATGCTACAACTTCTCTGGTTCCTGTGCTGGCTCCGCTTGGTGCTGCTGCACGTCCAAAACCATTCCATGTTATTATGTCCACTTCTATTGTAGGGTTTCCCCTACTGTCTAATATTTTTCTTACTCTAACATCTTCAATAACAGTCTCCACATAAACACCTCTTATATTATAAACTCTAAAATAGGGGGAGAAATAGTGGTTGATTTAGAGTTTATTTTCTAACAGTTAATGGTATAACACTTTTTTTAAGTTCAAGGGTGGCTATGTCAATGGGGTCTTTGCTCTCTGGGATCTTAACTAATGGTTTAGCTCCCATTGCAAGTTGAAGAGCCCTGGCCCCTATCAATCTAGCCTTTTCGAATCGGGTCATTCTAGTCATTTTTTTCCCTCCTTTTTTTGTGTGGGGGGGTTTTTTGGTGATGGGACCGCCGAGATTTGAACTCGGGTCTCCAGCGTTCCAGCGGACCTTTTGCCCATCCCCGGGCTGGGAGGATGGACCAGGCTACCCTACGGTCCCATTATTTTTTACCATGTGTCAATATGTGAAATTAGCATGCGTCTGCAGCAGTATCTTTTAACTCCAAGGTCATCGAGCACTTCTTTGGGATTTTCACCCTCAGCTACTCTTTCCTGGTATTCTTTAAAATATGCTGATATTGGTTTTCCACAACTGAAACATCTTATTGGGATCATTTTATTCTCCTTTAATCTAATATAATGTTTTATCGATAACTTTTTTGTCTTCGGGCTCTAGCTCCTCTACCACCATATTTTTTGGGTTCTGAGCGTCTTGGGTCTCCTACGAGCATGGTACGATCATATTGTGAAAATTTTTCTTTAAGTTCCATGTCATTGGTCCATTGTATGAGGCCTCTGGCTATGGCCATTCTGGCGGCTTCTGCTTGTCCCATAACTCCGCCACCTTTTACATTCACGTTTATGTCTATGTTCTTTGTTAATTCTTCGCCTGCTAATTCTAGGGGTTCGAATATTTTGAGGCGGGCGAGTTCGGGTTGGTATAATTCTATTGGTGTTTTGTTGATCCTCACTCTACCTTTACCTTCATAGAATGTTGCTCTTGCAATTGCGGTTTTCCTTTTTCCACTTGTATGGATTACCTTTTTCATCCTTTAGTCACTCCATAAACTTTTTTTAGAATTTAGCGCCTAGTAGCCTTGATATTTCACCTAATTTAACGCCTTTTTGTATTGGCGATCTTTTAGCTTCTGGTATCTGGGCTAATTCAGCGTCCTTGTACTCTCTTGGAACACCTACATAGGCTCTTAATCTTTTGAATGCTTCACGGCCCTTCGCTTTTTTGTAGGGTAGCATTCCTCTTACTGTCCGCCTGAATATGTCATCTGGTCTTCTTGGATACTTGGGGCCCATCCTCTTTGGGTTTGATATGCTTGATCTGTCTATTCTTTGTTTATATTTTTGGTAGGCCCATTCTTTGGATCCTGTGATTATTATTTTGTCTGTGTTGAGGACTACTACTTTTTCGCCTTCTAGTAGTTTTTTGCTCACAATACTTGCAAGTCTTCCTAGGACATGTCCTTTAGCGTTGATGATCATGAGAAGACACCTTTAGCCTATTATTTTTATGTTAGCACCTTTTGGGTTCTCTTCTATTAGCTCTTGTATGGTGAGGTATTCGCCTTTGGCCTCTTTTATTTTGTCTTTGGCTGTCTTTGAGAATTTCCATGCTGCTACTTTAATTTTGTGGTTTAATTCGCCAGTCCCTAGAACTTTCCCAGGGACTATTATTGTATCGTTTTCGGATGTGTGCCTGTTTATCCTTGATATGTTAACTTCTGCCATTTGTCTTGTGGGTTTTTCCAGTCTTTTGGCTATGTCTTTCCATATTGCCACTTTTTCTTGTGATGATTTCCTTTTAAGGGCGTGTATGAGTTTTATGAGGTTGGGGTTTGTCTTTGTAACTCTTTTTGTCATAATATTATTCCTCCTCTAAAAAGATTATTATGTTGTCTGCTTTTTCCATTAGAATGTCACATGCCCTCTCCAGGACTTCTTCTGGTGCTATTGAACCATCTGTTTCCATTTTGAAGATGAATGATCCTTCCTCGTATCCTATTTTTATAGCTTCTCTTTCACATGTTCTCATGCAAGTTTTGCACATTGTACAATCTTCAATATTGACTATTCTTGGTTTTTCTGATTCGTCTTCTTCTAAGATGTTTCTTGGGCATGCTTTTATGCATTCATGGCATTGGTCGCATTCTTCTCCTATTGTTATCCTGGGATAGTATTTGTAGGCGCATGCTGTTGTGGGTTTCCATTTAGCATGTTCCATTCCAATGCCAAGCTGTGCTATAGCCTCTAGTTCTATCTCTTCATCTTCTCTGAGCCTTACAATTGGTATGGTATCATATACTGGCACTACCTTTTCATCCTCTGACTTCAGATCCTTTGAGTAGACTATACATGGCCCCTTCTTTTTTAATGTTAGGGATATGCTGCATCTTGGACAGTAGTCTTCGCATTCACATTCGCTTGGCATTATGATGCCGTTTATCGCCTCTTTATCCGATTTTAATGGGATTAGACCGAGTCTATGTGCTATGATCTCATCGAACATGGATGAATCATTCTTTATTATGTTAACGTGTTCTATTGCTAGTTTAGGAACTTCTGTCATGCTGGTTCTTCTTATCGCATTAACGAAGGATGTGTCAGCACCCTTTATAATAAAGATTATCTCATTTTCAGATCTTTCTTTCACGTTTATGTCCATTTTAGACCCTTCTCCCTCTCCTGCCTCCAGGCCTCCCAGTGCCGTCATGTGGTATTGGTGTTACATCCTCTATTTTACCTATCTTTAAACCTGCACGGGCTAGGGCTCTTATAGCCGACTGTGCACCGGGTCCTGGCGTCCTTGGACCGTTTCCTCCAGGTGCTCTGACCTTTATATGTAATCCTGTGATACCTTTCTCTTTAGCGTCCTCCGCTGCCCTTGTGGCTGCTTCCATTGCAGCGAATGGTGAGGCCTCTTGCCTATCTGCCCTTACAACTCTTCCACCAGACCACTGTGTTACAGTCTCTGCCCCTGTAATATCTGTTATCGTGATTATCGTATTATTGAATGAGGAGTATATGTGGGCGACACCCCATTTTTCCTTTCCTTTAGTCTTAGCCATTTTTTCTCCCTCTATTTTATTCTGTGTCCTCAACCTTGGATTCTGACTGTTTTATCATGGGTGATAGTGGATAGAGTTTTATTTTATCCTCTTCACCCTTTTTTATAAGGTAACCTGGTGCGTTAACTTTACTGCCATCCAAGGCTATGTGTCCATGTATTATCATCTGTCTTGCCTGTCTTATGGTTTTTGCAAGTCCTTTCTCATATACCATGGTTTGCAGTCTGCGTTTTAACACGTCTTCGATTGTTAAGTTTAGAACATCTTCTAGCCTAGCATCATCTGATAGTATACCCATCCTCTTCAGGTGACCTAATAGTTGTTCTCTTTCTTTTGTTGTCTGTTCCGCTGGGAGGCCTAGGAGGTGTCTTGCATCTCTCCTGTATCTTCTGATCATCGTCTCGGCCTTCCATATCTCTTTTTTGTTCTTTAACCCGTATTTTGAGAGTAGTCTGTTTTCTTCTTTTATTCTTTCAGCGTTCCATGGATGGGGTGGAGTGTCATACTTTTTACGGGGTTTTCTTGGGTGTCCCATGTTAAATCATCCCCCTTTTATTTTCTTTTCCTTCTTCGAACACCTACAGATTGTCCTTTTCTAAAGGTTGATTTTGTCCTCTGGCCCCTTACTGGGAGGCCTAGTTCGTGTCTTATCCCCCTGTAGCTTCTTATCTTTTTCAGACGGTTTAGGTCTTCCCTGAGACTCATTTCAAGGTCTGCCTCGATTAGATGTTTTTCTTGGCCTGTTTCATAATCTTGGCGACGGTTCATCATCCAGTGGGGGATATCATACTTTTCAGGGTTTTTCAGTGCTTCTTCTAGTTTGGTTATCTCATCCTCTGATAGGTATCCTATCCTTTTTTGGCCATCGAATCCAAGGACACTTACTATGGCCTTGGCGAAGGCTTTACCAACGCCTTTAATATCTGTTATTGCGTGTTCTATTGTTTTGTTACCATTTAAGTCTTTTCTGGCTATACGTACTATGTGTTTGAATTCTTCTTCCATTGGGTTAACCTCCAAGGTGTAAGAATGAATCCCCCCCATAAAGTTGGGATATCATCCTGCGAATTTAAACTGATATTGTGGGGTAGAATTTGATCTTTTTTTTGTGCTTTGGAATTTTGCATTATTCCGACGCCGGGACTGGGATTTGAACCCAGGAGGAGCGAAGCTCCACAAGATCTCCAATCTTGCGCCTTACCTGGCTAGGCTATCCCGGCATCTATATAATGAGATCAGTCAAAGGGATATTCTATACTATTATCATAGACTTTAGATTCTATTTAAGTTTTACCATAATTTTGGGTATGTTCCGCGTTCCATAAAAACTTTCTGGGTGTCTACTACGATACCCTTTTCAGCATCTAGGATTTGGAATGATGAGCACATGCTTTCACCTGCAGCTACGAGCTCATTCTTGAGTGTCATGAGGACTACTGTGTTGCCTTTTTTTATGTTGTCATCTAATCCTATGATGCCATTTGCCGCGAGATCGGCACCGTGACATATGGCGTCAACTGCACTGTCCCTGATAATTATCTTTGGCAGATGGCTTACAGCGAATTCCATTGGTTGTATGCATTTTCGTAGGAAGGATTCGTCACCGTCTTCTACCCAGAAGTGGTATGCGTCAGTTAAATCATGTAAGGTTATGAGGGTTTCATCTTCTAGGAATGGGCCAACTTTTGTGCGTCTTAGTTCAAGCATGTGGGCTCCTGTTCCTAGGGCTTCGCCGATGTCATGGCAATATTTTCTTATATAGGTTCCGGCTTCGCAGCCGATTCTGAATAGCACATCTCTTCCATCTACTTCTAAGATTTTAACATAGTATATCTTTCTAACTCTTAATTGGCGTTTCACAGCTGCTTTCATTGGTGGTGTTTGGAATATTTTTCCTTGGAATTCTTTAAAGACTTTTTCTAGTTTTGATTCTTCCACGGGCTTGTGTAATTTCATGATGCATACATATTCTTTATCTGCTTCTAGGAGTAATTGAAGGACTCTTGTAGCCTTTTCGATGCCAAGTGGCAGTATCCCTGTAACCTTGGGGTCTAGTGTTCCTCCGTGTCCAACTTTTTTAACGTTGAGTAGTCTTCGAACCCATGAGTCTACTTGATGTGAAGTAGGGCCTGGGGGTTTATCGAGGTTGATAACCCCCATGGAGATGTGTTCTTCGATGGGCCTTTTATAGGGTGGGCAACCATATGCTGGGTCTGTTTCTGCCTCGGCTTTGATTAGGAACTTTGCCCTTGGGCTTCTCAGAGTCATTTTTGTTTTTCGAGTTGTTTTTTAATCTCTTCTATGTTGTCTGATTCTATTTCTATCTTTTTTTCTGTAGGTTCGAGGTGTTTTATGTTGCACCTTCTATTTTTGACATTGATTCCTACGATTTCTACAAAGTTTTTGTCAATTATATCTAGTATTACGCATTCTTCTCCTGCTTCTCTGCCTGCGGTTTTGATGCATATTCTTCCAACTTCTATTGCTGTCATTTGATCACCTCGATAATTTTTATTATTATATTCGCGATTTCTTCGGGTTTGAAATGTGCGCTGTTTAGTATTATGTCATAGATGTGGAGGTCTCCTATGTCAATGTTGTGTATATCCTTGTATCTCCTGGCTTCGCTTTTTTCTCTCCATTCCATCTCTTTTTTCACTATATTAACCGGTTTCGATTCTCTTTTGCTTATCCTCTCTGCTCTAACATTGGATGGTGCTATGATAAGTATTTTTAGGTCGGCTTTGACAAAATAGGCTGAGAGTCTCCCTTCCACTATCAGCTCATCCGCTTTTTGGGCTATCTCTGCCTGTCTCCTGTCTATCTCCATGTCAATTTCATGGTCTTTTTCTGCTAGTTTGCTGAACTCTAATATATCCATTCCTTTTTCAGCCGCCATTTGCCTGAAAACGTCTCCAGCTGATATGAATGGTATTCCCAGTTTCCTAGAAAGTATCCTTGTTATTGTTGTTGTACCAGCCCCTGGAAGACCACTAATGGTTATTATCATAACCTTGCCTCTTTTTTAAAAAATTTTCTCATACACTCAGAACAATAATAACCACCATATGGCCTGTTAGGTTTCCTCTTTGATTTTGGCAATTTCCTTATCTGATATGGTCTACCTCGCGGGACTCCATGAAGGGGCTTGCCACATCCTGCACATACATGTTTCGATGGCTTCTTCCTTTTATAATGTATTACTGTTCTGCCTCCGGGAGTCCTTTTAAATGTCCTTTTATATGATCCGGATCTGTATCTTAACTCTGGCATGGATAATCACTCCAAATTTCACATTCCTTTAAGTCCCATGAATTTCCTGAATATCTGGGACATTGCAAATGAACATAAGATATACCAGCCTAACCATCCAATAGCATATGCTGGCGAGCCAGCCGGCATCTTATAGAACATATGCCATATAGGCACTAAAAGCACATAATATGCCACTTGTGGAAGTATAATCGTGGCCTTTGAAATATAAGGGTGCTGCGCCATCCAATAAAACACGAGGATGATAGGCAGGAAGGTTACTATCATGGGCTTGAACGACATTGTCATCATTTCTCTTTGCTTGTCCATGAATTCCATCTGCTTTTCTTGAAGTTCCTCGAGGGCCTTGGCATCAGCGGATTTCCGAGCTTCCATCACCTCTTGTTGAAATTCCTGCATCTCTTGTCTAAGCTCTTGTAATCTTTCTTGGTCTACGAGTAATTTGTTTGCCAATGTTATTATGAAAGCTACCATGGTCGAGATGATGAATATCGTGAATATAGGATTCTGTGGATTCGGATCTAATGCCAAGAATGGGCCGAATAAAACGTCCAATCCCTTGTATATGATGTCTAATACCATTTTATTGCTTCTCCTTTCATAATATCTTTTTCATTTCTTGAACTGCATTTTCTAGGCGATTGTTATGGTTTTCGATTATCTTTACTGTTGCACCTGTTAAGGTGGCGTAAGCTATTGCCGCTGCCCTGTTCATCTGTTGATGTAAATCTATTTCTTTTAGCATTTCCATGTCTCTGCTTCGCGTCTTATCTGAAATTCTCCTCATAAAGATTTCCTCTGGGTCTGCCTCAATAAGTACAAACATGTTAGGTTGGAGCTCATCCAAGACCCATTTTGGCAGTCCTGGTAGAAAACCAGTAGGTGTTTTTATTGTGCAGTGAGTGTCAACGATTATATTAGTTTCCTTGGATCTCTCCCTTATATTTTTCGCAGCAGCCTTTTGTATCCTCTTCTGCGTTTCCGGTGACAAGCTCCTCATTTCATCCCTATCCTTAACCACACCCTCTGATCGGGCTATATCAAGCATCACATCCCCATAATTTACATTAACATACTCTAAGTCTTCCAATGCATGTTTGAGTACTGTTGTACTCCCAGAACCTGGTATACCTGCAACTACAACAACCTTCATATCTATCAACCCCACCATTTTTATTCTCCAAGGAAGCGTCTGAGCATTGGATGCATGTCCATAAGTTGTTCCTGGGCTATCTCCTCATATAACCTGTAGACAATCCCCACAGTTAAAAGCACACCAGTACCTCCACCCAAAGCCCCGGTTAAGTCAGCTATAAATGCCAGGAAACCCACAAACGCCCCTCCAAGTATGGTGAGTGGAGGTATATAACGACTTAATATCCTCTCAAATTGCCTTTTAGTGCTTCTAAAACCAGGAACCTGCAGACCCATCTGATACAACTGTTTAGCAACCTCCCGAGGCCCGAGGCCACTTATCTCGATCCATAACCATGCAAATAATATTGAAAAGCCAATAAACACTATAGCATAAAATACCACCTTCAGGGGGTCTGTGAAGAGAATGTCAATAGACCTTGGGGGTGTTAGAAGATATGCTAGGCCACTTATAGCCTGCCCTCTTGAAACTTCCCCGAGTATTGGGTGTCCCAGCTTTTGGAATACATTGGCCATTAATTGGACATTTAATAGTAAGGCGCTTGTGAGTATAACTGGCATGTTACTTGCATATACGAACCTGAGCGGATACTTGCCTATTGGACCGCGTCCCCATCTTTTACCTCCACCCATAGTTAAAGGTATTTCTACTCTCATACTCTCTGCATATACTACGATGAGGAATACGAAGATGAGTGCAAGTATCGGTATGATATAATATTGTAGGTCTGGGGATTGGCCAGTTGCCAGCAAATATAAGAATCCTGGTATTCTACCGGCGGGTACTCCTGGTTGTGCTGGTGATGAGAGAGGATTGAATGCTCCGACCATGATCTCTTGGGCTACTCCAGCTGCGATGAATAATCCTACTCCACTGCCAAACCCCCATTTTGACACGACCTCGTCTAAGAATATTACGAGTATACCGCCTATGGTCATCTGTAGTATGAGCACGCCGATGAATACCGAGGATAAAGGTGTGAGCGCGCCAGTCAATACCAATATAGCTGCTTCAAAAACTGTGAAGACCATGGCGAGGATTTTCTGGATCCCCTGGAATAATGCCTTGTCTTCGTGGCGTGAAAGATCCAATTTTAATAATTTGCCGCCTACAAGCAACTGTAGTATGATTGATGCTGAGACTATCGGCCCTATACCTAATGTTAAAATGGAGCCGAAGTTTCCTGCGATAACCGCTCTTAACTGGGCGAATTGGTCTACTGCATAGGGGCTTAGACCATATAGGGGTATTTGACCGAGGAGGTAGTAAAGTATTAGGATTATCCCGGTCCATTTAAGTTTTTCTTTGAATGATAGCCTGTATTCGGGCTGTTTTACTTGGGGTATTATTGATAATATGGGATCTATTTTCTCCCTCAAATTGGTTCAACTCCCATCCACTGTTAGTCTATTGTTTTGGTTTTTCCCCCGGCCTTTTTTATTTTTTCTTCCGCTTTAGCCGAAAATTCGCAAGCTTTCACGTGTAGTGGTTCTGTTATTTTGCCTTGGCCTAGTACTTTCTCGTAGCCGATCTTGGTAAGATCTATGACTGTTATATCTTTTTCTTTTTCGGCTATGCCTTCTTTTATGAGTCTTGGTAGTTTTTCCTGGATTTCTCCAATGTTTATGGTTTTTGGGTCTTTTAGAAGTTTTCTGGGACGTTTAAATCCTCTTTTGCCGAAGTGTGCTGGGTCGTGTTTAACTATCCATGTCCAGTGGTGTTTGTGTCCGCCTGCTTGTCCTCTGCCGCCGCGGTGTCCTGCTCCTCGTCTTTTCTTTGATGATCCTCCGCCGACTGTCCTGGATCCTCTCATTTTATTAATCTTTTTTCTTTTCCTGATCATCATAGACTCTCCCATTATATCATTCGTTGTATTAACTCGTTTATTTCATTTCCTCTGTAGCCTAGGCTTCCACCTTCCTTGAAAGATTTTTTAACGCTCTCGTAGCCTTTCCTGGGTGAGTGGAGTCTGAATACTGGTTTCATGTCAAGGTCTTCGAGTTTGGTTTCTCCTTTGATGATGGCCTCTGCAAATTCTTCAAATGTTGGATAACCTTTATCTTTTATGTATTCTTTTGTGATTTTCTTGTTGCCGGGTAATCTGCCCCTTTTTTTGATTAGTGATGCTAGGGTGTCTTTGTCTATTTCTCCCCAGGTTATGTAGTCTTTGGCTTTTTGTAGCATGCCCTTGTAGCTTTGTGTTTCATCGACTAGTACTGCATGGTTGATCTTATGTAATCTTAACATTGCTAGGGTGTCTTTGATGTCTTTTCTCACGTCTACTGATCCTCTTATTCTTATGACTGCGAACATCTTTTTCACCATTATGCTGTGGTGACTCCAAGTTTTTTAAGGTCTTTTTCAGATGCTTTTATTTTAGTTAATTGTTTTAGGGCGTCGAATGTTGCTTTTGCAAAATTTATGGTGGTTTGTGTCTGTCCTTTTGTCCTGGACCATATGTCTTCTATCCCTGCAAGTCTGAGTATTGTTTTACCAACGTCTCCTATGGATAGTCCTACTCCTCCTGGTGCTGGTAATAGTGTGACTCTTACGCTTCCATTTTTACCTGTGACTTTGAATGGTATGGTGTGTTCTTTGCCGCATGCGCATCCCCAGTCTCCACATCCTCTCCTAACTTTGATTATGTTGAATTTGGCATCGTCTACTGCTTTTCTTATGGCTGGTCCGACTTCTCTTGCTTTTCCTTGTCCTAGTCCGACGTAGCCGTCCATGTTTCCGACTGCTACAATGACTCTGAAGTTTACTTTTCGTCCTGATTTGTGCATTCTCTGGACTAGGTTAACGTCTATGACCTCTTCTTGAAGTTCTGGGAGTAGTGCGTCTATTATTTCTAGTTCCATTATTGGGAGTCCTTCTTCGAATATTTCGTCTAGGCTTGTGATTTCCCCTTCTTTCACCCTTTGTCCTAGGCTTGTTTTGGGCTCCCATTCTTCGATGTCGAAGTTCATGATACTACCTCATCTATCTTCTTTTTGATTTCTTCGAAGTGTTCTGGCAATCTTTTTGGGGAGATGCCTTTTTCGAAGTATTTGGAGAATCTTTTTTCAGCTTCTGCTTCGTCTAATGATTCTGCATATGCTGCTATGTGTTCCCCTTTTATCCTTGATTCGTCTGGTAGGATGGATTCGCTGTGTGGTATATTTAATCCAGCGTCCACCACCCCTTTAAGGGCTGCGAAGACCTTTGAACCTTTAACAGGGGGTCTTAAGCCCATGTCGAGAACAGCCTCTGTTATACCCTCTTTCAGGGCCTTTTTACCGCAGAGGTATCCTGTTAGGTAGGCTGCGCTGATATTATTAGTGTTGGCTAACCATCCTATTTTTTGTAATTGTTTTGAGTGGGCTGAAATGAGGGTTTCATCTCCCTTTCTACCAACTTTTATTATCTGGGTTATAACATGATAATTGGTTAGTCTTACAACGAATCTTAACTTTTCAGCATCTACTAGTTTATATCTTGCCCTGTAGTCTGTTTTCCCTTCTCTACGTCTCCTGAAGGGTAACCTGTATCTGGGTCCGTATGCCAAGTCTCATCGCCTCCTTATCTTAGCATGTCGTGGTCTCTGGCATAGGTTTTCATATAGGATTTGCTCCTGAAAGCCCCGCCCTTAGCCATCTTGTAAAGTTTACGATATGTTGTCTTGTTTATCTGCCTTTTATCCCTCATCTCTTTAAGATCTTTCCTCAAGGCCCTTATTGTGCTGATCCACTCCCTCTTACGGGGTCTTCTAGCACCTTTAGCCCCTTTTATGCTGCCTTTTCCTTTTCTTCTGCCCTTCTTTTTCTGTTGTTTTATCTTCTTGGATCTGTAACTGCTTATACCTTTCTTGGGCTTGGCTTTTATGGCCCCGTCATTTATTAGTTGTTTTATGCTTTCTCTGGTTATTGCTGTGGAGACTTCATCAACCCTTTCAGGGTCTATCCATACTTTGTTTACTCCTACTTTAAGCATGTCTGCAGCTAGTCTCTTTTGAGTGGTGAGATTCATGTTGGGTTTCCCTCCCTATTTCTTTTTTTTTATTATGGAGGCTATGGGTTCAGGATTTTAACACCTAATTTTTTGGCCTTTTTCAAGATTAGCTTTTTTTTTCTCGCGCCTACTGTAGATGCTATCCTCGCAGCCTCACTTGAGGGGTTTATTGATTCTATTTCCGCAAGGTTTCTGACTAGGATGTCCTTGTAGCCTGATGGGTGTAAGTTTCTCTTTTTTCTAGGCTTCCGGTATCCTATGGATGGCATTGCTGGTTTGCCCTTTTCGTATCTTCTCATTTTACTGGTTTTGCCCTTGGGTTTTCTCCATTTTTCGCCCAGTTTTTTGTATCTTGCATATTCTTGTCTCTTGAATCTTTTTTTCATTGGGGATCACCCTTTTATTCTTTACTTATGAGGTATATGCCATCCTGGAATACTCTTGGGTCTCTTCTTTTGATTTTTGTGGCCTGTTCTATGTTTGCCATGGTTTGTCCAACATCTTCTTTGTCTATTCCGGTTATGTGGACTTCGTCACCTTTTACTTGTACTTTGGTGTCTCCTAGGATCTTTGCTTTGCGTGGGTGTCTTTCACCTAGAAAGTTTTCGATTATTACTTTGTCTCCTTGGATTTTTACTGTCATTGGGAAGTGTGCGTAGACTATTTTCATCTTATATGTGAATCCTTTGGTTACTCCTGTTATCATATTGTTTATATGGGCTTTGATTGTTCCTAGCATGGCTTTGTCCCTTTTACGTGGGAATTTAACTTCTAGGATGATTTTCTCATTTTCTTTGCCGATTTTTATATTGTGTTGGTTGAATTCGCGGGATACTTCACCCTTAGGCCCTTTTATTATTATTTTATTGTTTATGGTGACCTCTACGTTTTCTGGGATGGGGATTTCTTCCCGGATTATAGCTGCTACTGCCATTCTTATCAACCCCTTTTTTAGTAGATGTATGCTAGTAGTCTGCCGCCGATCCCTTTTTCTTTGGCTTCTTTGTGGGTCATTATACCTTGGGGTGTTGTGACTATGAGTATTCCGAAGTCTCTAGCTGGCAAGTATCTTTTCTCGAATTTTTCGAATTCGTCTTTTTTGACGGCGTGTCTGGGTTTTATGACTCCGCATTGGTTTATGTTGCCTTCTAGTTCGACTATGAATTTTCCGGCTCTGCCATCGTCAACATATTCGAATTCTCCTATGTATCCTTCTTTTTGCATTGTTCTTAGGACTCTTCCTATAAGTTTAGAGGCTGGTGATATTATGCATTTGGTGTTTCCTCTGAGTTCATTGTTTCTAAGGTTTGTCAGCGCATTGGCGAGCGGATCCATTAGTGTCATCTTTTTCCCCCTAGTTGTATTTTTTGAAGCCTATTTTTGGTGCGAGTTCTCTGAAGCATTGTCTGCATAACATTAACCCGTATCTTCTTACGATTGCGGAATGATCGCCACATCTTGAACATTTCCTTGATGCTTTTCCATATTTTCTTGGCATAAGATATCACCTTTAGGTTATCTTGACGTTGAATTTTTCCTTCATGAATTTGATGGCCTCTTCTCGGGTGACTCTGTGTTTCTTTGGAACTTTCCTTTTCTGTATTCTTCGCCTGTTTATCCTGTATCCTGGTTTTTCGAATGTTATTGAAAGATCCATCCCGAATATTCCTATATCTGGATCGTATTTCATCCCTGGTATGTCTATGTGTTCTTCTATGCCCATGGATACGTTTCCTTGCTCGTCGAATTGGCTAGTTTTGAGTTTGTTGCCGATGCCGTCTAGGAATTTTCTGATGATTTCATCGGCTTTTTCGCCTCTTAATGTTACTTTGCAGCCGATTGGCTGTCTTTTCCTTATCCCGAATTCTGGGTTTGTCACCTTTGATATTGTTTTAACTGGTTTTTGTCCTGTCATGATCTCTAGTAATTTTTCTGCTCTTGCTAGTCTTTCACCGCCTTCTCCAACGCCTATGTTTAATGTTACTTTTGATATTTTCACTTGTTCCATTGGATTCATGGTTTTCCTCCTATTTGTATGGCTGGTTCTTTTTCTCCGATGACGAATACGTAGTCTTTGAGTGTCATGAACCTTTTATTGGTGTCTGTTTCCATGATTACTGTGTTGGGCATTGAAGATCTCGTAATGGTTATCTTTTTGATTTTTCCTATTTCACCTATGTGTTTACCGCCTGTAACTAATCCGATGTTACCTTCTTTGAAGCTTATAGAGTCTATGATCTCCTGTTGTGGTATTTTGAGTTTTATAACATCTCCTACCTTGAAGTTTTCATCGGTTATCTGGTTGCGTCCATCATGGAAGTTTAATTGTGTTTTCCCACCTTTGATTGTTGTTTTGTTGATGATCTTACATAATTTGAAGTTTTTATCATCTTCTATAGGGTATAGTGTGAGTTCGCCTTTTTCGCTGAGACCTACCCTGTAGGTTTCGCCTGTCTTTGGTATTTCAACAATGTCCATGAAACCGACTGGGAACTTGTAATCTTTTCTTGGACGTCCATCTATAATGATCTCCCCATTGTTTATTATCTTTTTAGCTTCTCTAGAAGTTTCAGCCACGCCTAGAATGTCTCTTACTATTATAAGGAGTGGTAGTGAATTCTCCAAGGCATGGGGTCCTGGTGATGGTTTAACGGTCCATTTTCTTTCCTTGGGTGGTATTGGCCAATGTCTAGGTGATTTGAAACGTTTGAGGTGTTTTCTTGATCCCATTTTAGCCATTTTTTATCCCTTCCGTTCTAATGCTTCAACTCTTTTTTCATCTTCTAGGTTCAATTCTATTATCCGAATGTTTGAGGGGTGTATTGGGAAGTATGCGGTGGTTCCATCCACTTTTTGTATTGTGGCGCCCTCAACATAAACTTTATAATTTTTGAGGTCCACCCTTTCCACTTTTCCCTGGTGTCCTTTGAAGTCTCCGCGCATTATCTCTACCTTGTCTCCTTTCCTTAGTGGTAGTGATCTCCTATTATGTTCTTGGCGGAGTTCTTTACTCAAGGTTGCGCTCATTATCTTGTGACGGATGTGTAAAGGCGCGTTATGTAAGAATTTCCTCTGTTTCCTTGGCTGTTTTGATCTTGGTCTTTTTCTAGCCATTCTTATCACCCTATTATACTATTATGCTGGCTGCGCTTCCTATGCTGGGCCATCTGTCCGCTGCTTCCTTTGCCACTGGCCCTCTTATTTCTGAGCCTTTTAGGCTTCCGTCTGGGTTTACGATGACCGCTGCATTATCTTCGAATTGGACTCTTAGCCCGTCTGGTCTCCTGTATTCTTTTTTTTGTCTTATTATGACCGCGTTGATGACTTCTCTTCGCATGTCTACTGTACCTTTCTTTACTGAGACCACTATCATATCACCCACACCAGCGGCCGGGAGCCTCCTTCGAACACCCCTATAGCCTTTAACTGCTATTATTTCAAGTTCTCGGGCTCCTGTGTTGTCTGCGCAGTTTAGTGTCGCGCCTACGGGCAGTGCTCTGGTGATATTTGCTGTTATGGCTTTCATTTTATTTCTCTCCCTTTACTTCGACTACTACAAAACTTTTTGTTTTGCTTAGGGGTCTGCATTCTGCAATTTTCACTGCGTCCCCAACTTTTAAGTCGATGCAATCGGGTTTGTGGGCTTTTATCTTGGATCTTCTTTTCTCATATCTTTCATATTTTGGCAAGAACTGGTAGTAGCTTCTTTCTACTGTAACTGTCCTTTCTGCCTTGTCACTGGTCACTACACCTTCTAGTATTCGGCCTCTAACCTTTAGGTTGCCATGGAATGGACAGTTAGGATCGTTACATTTGGATTTTGGTTCCGGGACATCTATGCCGATCATCTATTATCACCTTAAATTTTTAAATTTCTTTTTTATTCGTTCTTCTGGACGACCTACCAGTATTTGTCCGTTTATTTCTACTCTTTGGCCGTCTGGAAGTTGGAAGTGGAAGATTGCCACGTCTTTTGGTATGGTGACTTCTCTTCCATCTTTTAGTTCTAGTTTGAGTGTGTTTTTTGTCTCGTCGATGATTTTGCCAGTGAGGCCTTTGAAGTCTTTATGTGGGCTTTCTGCTATTTTGACTTTTAAGCCTATGATTTCATGTCTAAAGATGTTCTTTGGTGTTATCATCTTATCTCTATGGTGTCTGGGGAGAAGCCTAGGTTGACTAGGACTTTTTTGACCTTCTTTTTATGGTCTCCTTGTAGTTCTATTCTCCCTTCTTTGGCTGTTCCCCCACATGCGCACTTGGCTTTTAGCGTCTTTGTGAGCTCTTTTATGTCTATTTCTTGTTCGTTGATGCCTTCGATTATTGTCATTATTTTCCCGAATCTTCTTCTTACTGTGTATACTTTCACTCTTTGTATTTCCCTTGCTATCTCTTCACAGACGCATAATTCTTTTGGAAGACCGCATACCTCGCAGATTTTCATTTATGTCTCCTTCTATTTTTCTTTCATGATTGTGAGAACCCTTGCTATTGTCCTTCTAAGTTCGCGCATTTTACCAGGGTTTTCAGGGGCTCCTGTCGCCGCGCTCTTGGATAAGTATTTTGAATATTCTACTTTTAGTTCATCTAATTTTTTATGGAGCTCTTCTCTGTCCATTTCCCTTATCTCATCGCTTTTTAAAATGGCCATTTTTAATCACTCTTCTTCAGGTTCTTCTTCGAGTTCTTCTAGTTCTTCCTCTGATTCTTCTTCAATTTCTTCGAGTTCTTTGCTTTCTTCTTCCTCGATCTTTAAAGTTTTGATCTCCACATCATCAGGTAGTTTGGCATCTGGGGGCATTATACGCACATATACACCTAAAACTCCAGGTTTTAATTGTACTGTGGCAAATCCTTCCCTGACGAATTCTATGGCCGGTTCACCACACTTTTTAATATAACCGTCTGTGAATTTCGCCATAGCTGCCCTAGCACCCCTTATCTTCCCAGATATTGTGATTTCAACTCCTTGGGCGCCGGCGGCCATTATCCTCCTCATGGCGGTGTAGGCCACTCTCCTGAAGTGCATGCCCCTCTGGAGCATTGCAGCGATCTTATGGGCCATTATCTTGGGGTTTAATTCGGGTACTTCAACTTCTTTAACTTCTACTTGGGGGTTTTCGAGTTTGAACTTGTTTTTGAGTTTCTGGGTTATGCTTCGGACTGTTTTACCCCCTCGTCCAATTACCATTCCTGGTCTTTCTGCATAGACCACTACCATGGTACCTAGGGGCGTTGCTTGGATGTCCATGCCACCGTATCCAGCCCTTTCAAGCTCTTTTTCAAGGTATTCGTCGATTTTTGTCCTTTTAAGGCCCTCTGTAACGAAATCTTTCTCGATCATTATGATTAAGCCTCCCCTAGTACTACTTGGATGTGTGTGGTTGGTCTGTTGAATGGTGTGGCTCTTCCAAAGGCTCTTGGAATCCATCCCCTGATTGGTTGTCCCCTGTGGCTTGATATGTGGATTATCTTCAAATTTTCTGTGTCTAGTCCCTTGTATTCTGCGTTAGCTTCTGCGTTCTCAAGAACTTTTAGTATGTGTTTAGCTGCTTTGACTGGGTATCTGCCGCTGTCCCATCCTTTGAGGCCTCTGCGGTGTCCTACTTTCTTGTTGTATCTTTTGAATGGTATTGGACGTTTCATTTGTATGACTTCTTTGAGGTAGTCCTTGGCTTTTTCTAGTTTCATTCCTTTGAGTTCTCTGCAGATTTCCACTGCATGTTTTGGGGAGATCTGGAGTCTGAACCCGGCTGCCCTCGCTATTTTGGTTTCGTCATCTCCTTTGTAAGCGTATTTCATCCTTGGCATTTTATTGTCTCCCATTTTATTTCAGAGGGACGAACATGGATGATCTGGTCGCGCCCATTCCTGGGTCTCCGTGTTCAACCTTTTTTCTTGTTGGTGCGAATTCTCCGAGGTAGTGTCCAATCATTTCTGGTTGTATTTTCACTTCCACGAAGTCCTTCCCATTATGTATTCCGAAGGTTAAACCCACCATCTCTGGGAGTATTATCATGTCCCTACAGTGGGTTTTTATAATGGGTTGTCTTCCGGCCTTTTCGGCCTCTTTTTTAATTTTTCTTATCTTTTCCAATAATTTTTTTTGTCTTGGTAAAAATCCCCTTCTAAGAGATCTTCTTTGTCTAGAAGGGAATAATTTTATCACATCATCTAGGGGCATTTTCTGTAACTCATTTAGTCGATAGCCTCTGTAACTGAATTCTCTACGTGCCAATAACTCACCTCCATATTATCTTCTTTTCCCGGTTCTTTTAGCTGCGATTGAACCAACTTTCCTTCCAGGTGGGGCGTGTTTCGAAACTGTTGTGGGTTTGCCTGGATGTTGTCTGTTACCTCCACCATGTGGGTGGTCTACGGCGTTCATTGCAACGCCTCTTACAACAACAGATTTTTTACCCCTGGCTTTGAGAGCATGATAACGTTTACCTGCTTTGAGGAAGGGTTTCTCTCTACGTCCCCCACCTGCCACAACACCGATCGTGGCCCTGCATTTTGGGTCTAGGGCTTTCAGTTCTCCTGATGGTAATTCGATAACTACCTTGTCGATATCGTGTGTGATGAGTGAAGCATAGGTGCCTGATGATCTGACAAGTTTTCCACCATCCCCTGGCTGGTTTTCTATGTTGTAGATGGGTGTTCCTTCTGGGATTTCTTTAAGTGGTAGGGAATTGCCAGGTTTTATGGGTGCTGGGGTTCCGTGGTATATTTCTTCACCGATCCGAATATTTTCTGGTGCTAATATGAAGTCTTCATCTCCGTTATCATATTTTATCTTCGCGATGGGCGCTGTTCTACCTGGATCGTGGATTATATCAGTTACTCTACCTTTTAGTATTCCTTCCCTTTCTAGGGTGTCATAGGATTTGTATCTTATTTTTGCCTTGAATCGGTGGGAGGCGCTCCTGTAGGTTGGTGTTCCCCTCCCAAGCCTCTGTAATCTTAATCTTTTACCCATGTTTTTTCCTCCTTGGGTTTAGAATACGCCTAGTTTAACTGCTATGTCTTCTGCGTTGTGTTCTTTCGCCAATTTTATATATGCTAGTTTTTCTCCATTGTGGGTTATCTGGGTGTTAATTCTTTCAACTTTCACAGCGAAGAGTTCTTCGAATGCTGATTTTATCTCTGGTTTGTTACTTTTTCTGTTGACTATGAATGTTAATTCATTATTTTGGTCTATTAAGTTCATAGTTTTTTCTGTTACATGTGGTTTTATTATGATCTTGTATGGGTCCATTCTTCACCAACCTCTCTTTAGGGTTTGAAGAGTTTTTCAAGTTTTTCTATGGCGGATCTTGTGAATATTGTTAATCTTCCAGGGTGCGTGCCGGGTGCTAATAGTTCAGTGTTTAGGTTTTCCACCCTCACGATCTCCAAGCCGGGGTGGTTTCTTGCGCCTAGGCTTATACCTTTATCTTCGTGGATTACTATGAGGGGTCCTTTTGGTGTTTTGTATTTTCTCCCTCTCATCTTCCCTTTACCGGCTCTTATCTTCCTGCCTTCCTTTGCCCTTATAATATCATCCATTATCCCTAGTTTTTTGAATATTTTTCTCGTCTTCTTCGTCTTTTTTATCTTGGAGAGTTCATCTTCAACTACTAGTGGGATTTCTGGTATGTTGTCTATGATGTGCCCTCTTTCTTTGACCAGTTCCTTGTCTTTTGTGGCTGATATGGCTGATCTGATGGCTAAACGCCTTTCTTTGGCGTTTATCCTTTCATGGTAGTTTTTGTATGGTTTTGGTGGGTGCGCTTTCCTACCCCCTATGGCTTGAGGTACGAATGCTGCTCTTTGACCGCCTTTTATGCGGGGTACCATTGCTATTCCCCGGCCGGCGCCGTATGATTCTGCTGAGGTTCTTTTACCGGCCATGGGATCCGAACCCCATGGTTGTATTCTTGCTGTTTGTGCTGATATAACCGCCCTTTTTATGAGGTCTGGTCTGAATTCTTCATTGAATATCTTGGGCAATTTTATCTCGTCTATTGGTTCTCCGTCTAGTGAGTAAACTTTAATTTTCATGTGAACCACGCCTTAGGTGCCCTGTTTTGATGCCGTGCTTATATATGTTAATTGTGGCGCATCAATATCGTCTGGTGCTCTTATTGCTTTTCTTAGGATTATCAGCCTCTTAGCAGGGCCCGGTACTGAGCCTTTTAGGAGGATGTAGTCGCTTTTAACGAGCCCGTATCTTATGAATCCCCCGTCTGGGTTTACTTGGTCGATTTCTGAGGCGTCTCCTATTTTGAGTATTTTTTTGTTGTATTCTGTTCTTCTATGGTAGCCCATTTGTCCTGCTTGTGGGACTGTCCACATTGTCCTTGATGGTGTCCATGGACCAAGAGATCCTATGTGCCTTCCTTTACTGCTTCTTGCTGCTTTTCCATATTGTATCCTGATACCCCATCTCTTTACTGGTCCTTGGAATCCTTTGCCTTTGGTCACGGCTATTGTATCAACATATTCCCCTTCTGAGAATATTTCAGCGGCTTTAATGTCTTTTCCCATTAACTCAAGGGCATGTTCTAATTTTTCTTCGATGCTTTCGCCGCCGATGGCGCATTCGAAGATCTCTGGTTTCTTTTTTGGTATTGCTGCTAGGCTTGGATTTGTATGTGCTAAGATTCTTATCTCTGTGATGTGTTCTTTGTTTTCTTCTATTTTTTTGATAGCAGCTTCCTTGTCATATTTGTCTCCTGGTGGCGAGATTTTCTTTCTAAGTTCTTCTTTCAGGTTATCGGCTAGGACATCTGCTAGTGTGCGGAGTCCTCTGCTGGTTTTTTCATAGGCTCTAACACCCATTACAGTGATTGGTGGAACTTCTATGACTGTGACAGGTGTTGAGATTTCCATGCCTTCTGTTGGCGAATTTTTCCTGTTATCCACCATTACTATGTGGGTCATGCCGGCTTTGTAACCGGCGAAGGCTAGTGGTTTCAACTCTTGGACTTTTGGCCAAGATTTTATCCTTGGTGTTTCCTTCGCAGCCCTTTTTCTTGGACTGTATGCAAGTGATCCTTTTCTTGGTTGATGATGTCTAGCCATTAGATTATACCTCCTCTAAGATTGGATTTTTTTTATCAGGTTAAATATTGATAGGGTTGCTAGTACAGCTTCCTCGGTCCTTACAGTTTCGGTCCCCTGGTCTGGTATCGTGTTCAAGGTGAAGTCGGCTTTGATTTTGGCTGGTAACCCCTTGTAAGGACCCCCAAATAAAATAGCCACTTCATGGGCTTTTTCTAATCTGGATTTTACTTCATCTAGAATAGAAGTAAGGGGCGCTCCATATTTGGATGTTGCGATGACAACATCCTTTTCCGAGGACTTTAGGGTTTCCTCGAGGCTTTTACCCGCATCCTTTACAGTGTATCCCCAGTATACATCTTCTGGTTCCTCTGGTTCTACTATTATACTCTTACCATACTTTATTATCTTGAATGTTAGTATCTTGTTCACTGTAAGTTTTTCCTTGCATAAAGCTGGTTTGTCGGCTCCTATGTCTACTATGGTCCCTCTTCTGGTTCTCTTAAGGGTTAATCCCTTCCTGTATTCTCCCATGTATGGTTTGCCTATGGGATGGTGTGGGGTTCGAAGTGGTGGGAGCACACCCACATGCTTCAAGTGAGGCGATAAAGGGAAGACCTTCCTTCGAAGATATTGAGGTGTATCCATATAAGCTAGGATATCCCTAATAAACTTTGCCTCTCCCGCACCTTCATCCCTATAGATTATGATCTCATCGACTTTGAATATGGCCGCTGCCCGGCCTAAATATGGCCGCTGCCCGGCCTATTATACCTACCTTGTAGGTTTTTATTTTAGGATCCCTTGTCTCCTCTGTTAATGTGTCTGGGATGAATATGGATAAACATCTTTTATACATCTATTAATCTCTCTTTTCATCTTTTATAAATATTTTCATCTATGCAAAGTCAAAAAAGGATGAAAATTTATTTCATAGAATCTGCCTTATCAACTTTGGGTTAACCTGTGAGGTTATGATCCCTCACTCTAAAAACCCTGAAAACTATTACATCCACCATTCTAACATCATCCCGGTGGAACTCATATGTTCTGGGTATGGGAAACTTGTAGTAGAATCTATGGGTTATTCGACCTCCAATCTTTTTAAAATACCTTTTAACAAAATCTTCTGATCCTAGCATATGAAATGAATAGACAATCTGGGAAATCTCAAGGGATCTTTCGATGAATAGTCTATCAGCGCCACGTTTAACCCTCCTCTGAGACCCGAATGGGGGATTCTGGATCAAAGTATCAATCTTCAAATTTGAAAGTCCTAGATCATCTCTTATATCCCCTTCTATGAACTGTATTCTATCAGCCAAACCAATTTGCTCTGCAGCTTCCTCAGCGACTTGAAGAGCCTCCTTGTCAATATCAACACCAAAAACCTTCCCAGCACCTAATATAGCAGCTCCAATCGCGAAAATACCAGTACCACAAGCCAGATCCATCACGCGCTTACCACTAATATCACCAAGATTATATGCGAGCCAGAGCACATCTGCAGCAATAGGCGCAGGAGTCCTATACTGCTCCAAACTAACCCTAGGACTAACATAACCTGGTATACTTTCAAGTAACATTTCAAGATGTCGCTTTTTCAATATTCTAGTCTTCATACACATCAAAAAAATATTCTCAATTCCTATTATTGATACTTTTTCTCTCGGCGAAACCTTAAAATACTATCCAACCAGATATCATTAAATTAGTCTAGAGTCTAAAAAGGGTGCTTCTACATGTTCAACAAAGTTCTCGTTGCAAACCGTGGTGAAATAGCCATAAGAGTGATGAGAGCGTGCAGAGAATTAAATATCAAGAGCGTCGCCATATACTCAGACGCTGATAAAAATTCATTATTTGCACGTTATGCTGATGAATCATACCCACTCGGCGGTTCAACACCATCAGAAAGCTACCTAAGAATAGATAAAATCATAGATATAGCAGAAAAATCTGGTGCAGAGGCCATACACCCAGGCTATGGTTTCCTTGCAGAAAACCCAAAACTTGGCATGGAATGCGAAAAACATAACATAAAACTTATAGGACCTGAAAGTTCGGTTATAGAGGCCATGGGCGACAAGATAAGAGCAAGGAAACTCATGAAAAAGGCGAATGTCCCGGTAATCCCCGGTACAGTAGAAGGTGTGAAAGAAGCTGACAAAGCCGTTAAAATCGCTGAAGAGATAGGATACCCAGTTATAATAAAAGCATCAGCCGGCGGCGGCGGTATAGGTATGAGAACAGTCTATGAAGAAGACGAGCTTGTAAGATCTATAGAATCCACACAATCAGTAGCATCATCGGCATTCGGAGACCCTACAGTGTATATAGAAAAATACCTTGAAAGACCAAGGCACATCGAATTCCAGGTGTTGGCAGATGAACATGGCAACAGAATACACCTTAATGAAAGGGAATGTTCAATACAACGCAGACACCAAAAGCTGATAGAAGAGGCGCCCTCTCCTATAATGACACCAGAACTGAGGGAGAAAATGGGCGCGGCAGCGGTTCGAGCCATAGAATACATAGGTTACACAAATGCAGGTACAGTGGAATTCCTCTATTCTAATGGAGATTTCTATTTTCTCGAGATGAATACAAGGATACAAGTAGAACATCCCATAACAGAGGTTATAACCGGCTTAGACCTTGTGAAGGAGCAGATAAAGATCGCCAGCGGAGAAGAAATCTGCTGCTCACAGGAAGATATAAATATAAGGGGTCATGCCATTGAATGTCGTATAAACGCTGAAGACCCATTATCAGATTTCAAGCCAACACCAGGAAAGATAACAGGTTACAGGTCACCTGGTGGTATAGGAGTCAGAGTCGACAGCGGCGTTTATATGAATTATGAGATACCAAGCTACTATGATTCAATGATATCAAAACTCATAGTATGGGGCAGGAACCGCGCAGAGGCCATTGAAAGGATGAAAAGAGCACTCGCAGAATATATAATATTAGGTGTTAAAACCACCATACCATTCCATAAGGCCATAATGAGAAACGAAGCCTTCAGCAAAGGCGAACTCCACACACATTTTGTAGACCAGCACAAAAAACAGATAGAAGAAGAAATGAAGAAGATCGTTATCGAAGATAAAGAAATGGTAACAAGATTACAATCAACATTTTTACCTTCAAAGAAAGTTGCCGCGATCTCTGCGGCGATAGGAAGTTACATGGCATCCAATAAGAAGGTGTTAAAATGAATTATAGGATCCTTGAGTTCCTACACGAGAATAGGGGAAAATTCGTATCAGTCCAGGAGATGGCGTCAAAACTAGACATTAAACCTGATAAAGTCATGGAAATACTTGAAATACTAGAAGATAGGGGCTACAAGTTTGAAAAGTCACAGGAAGGTTACAGGTTAAAGGAGCCGGAGGGCGATCTTTCACCATCCAAGATAAAAGAGGCCCTGGAGACTAGTTATATTGGCTGTGAAATTTATTGTTTTGATGAGGTTGACTCTACTAATATTATAGCTAAGGAACTTGCAGAGGATGATGCCAAGGAAGGCACAATTGTCATAGCAAAGACTCAAACAAGGGGTAGGGGTAGGCGTGGTAAAAAATGGATATCGCCTCGTGGCGGGATATGGATGTCAATAATATTAAGGCCTGATATACCCCCTGCAAGAGCACCCCAATTAACTCTTATAACCGGTGTTGCTGTGGCTAAGACTCTTGAAAGGGAGTTTAGTTTGGATGTTGGGATAAAATGGCCTAATGATATACTTATTGGTAACGAGAAGGTATGTGGTATATTGACTGAGGCTCATGCACGTTTTAATACTATAGAGTATATCGTGGTGGGTATAGGAATAGATACTAATGTTGATGTGGATTTGTTCCCTGAGGAGTTCCGTGAAGGGGCAACTTCGCTTAAAAGGGAGCTTGGAAGGGATGTTGATTCTGTTGATCTTATTAGAAAAATTTTAGTAGAGTTTGAGAAGGTTTATGATGATTTTAAGGGTGGTAAGTTTCCTGAGATACTTAATGAGTGGAGAAGATTTTCGAAGACTATAGGAAGTTATGTTGAGATTAGGAAGCAGTTAGGCGAGGTTGTGCGTGGCGAGGCTATTGGTGTGAATAATGAGGGGGCTCTTATATTAGAGTTGGATAATGGGAAGTTGAGAAAGATAGTATCTGGTGAGTGTATACATTTGTATAGGTGATTATGGACATTCTATTGTGGCGGGTTTTCCTAGTTTTCCTTTTACTTTGAATTTTTTGTCTGTGATTTTCTCTGTAATATGTATGTTGGTGTAGGCGTGCATGGAAAATTCGGCTGTTTTTATGATGGAGTCTCCTGCAATTGACATGTATGGTATTATCTGGTCTCCCATGTATTTGTCTAATGGCGCTTTTTTGCCTAGGAATTTTAGTAGTTCTTCCGCGGCTTCCATTCCAACGATTTCTGCTGGTTTGCCTCTTTCGCCGAGTGAACTGGCCCCTATCCTTGTGTTACCTTCTGCCCAGAGTGTTATACCTGAACCTGGGGATAGTGTATTATCTGAGTGTTCTATTTGTATTTCTGCTTCTAGGCCGTTTTCTTGCAGTTTTTTTTGCGCTGCCCGGGCTTGTCTCTCCGCAACGTGTGATGGGAGTTTTCCAGCGTGTGATATCCCTTTTATGGATTTTATCTTGGTTTTTGTTAATTTTATTGGTTTTAATTTTTTTATGGGTTGTATTTTGGCTTCTATTAGGCCTCCGCCTTTTGGATAGTATCCTCTTTTTATTAGTTTTATCTTTGCTTTGTAGCCCATTTTTTCTAGTAGTGGTAGTGTTACTTGTTTTAGGTAGTCTATTGGGGGTGACCATTTGACGTCTGTTCCTCCTCTGATTTTGAGTGTTGTTTTGTTTTCTGCGAATGGTGCTGGTATCATGAGGGCTTGTAGTATTAGTCCTATGCTCCCTGCAGTTTTAACATCGAAATAGAAATTCCCACCTTTTATTTTTGTGGGGGTGAACTTTATTTCCTCTGATCCCAATTTAGCCCCTTCTATTTTGGCGTTTGTTAATTTGGTTAGTGCTTTTATTGCTGTTAGGTGTTGGTATGATAGGCCTTTGCGGGGTCTGTTTGCGCGTATATTATAGATTTTTATGGGTTTTGTTTTTAGGGCTGCGAGTGCTGTGGATATTCTGACTAAGGCTCCTCCACCTTCGCCGAATGATCCGTCGATTTCGATCAAGAATTTTATCCTCCTAGGATTATCTTTCTTGCTTTTGAAGGTTCTTTAACGGTTTCTAATAGTTTTTTGAATGATTTTTCTAGGATTTTTATGAGGGTGTTGGGTTTTAGTCTTTGGGCGTCTGCTGCTGATAGGTCTAATCTGAGTGTTGGTGATGCTCCTGGCATTCCTGCAGCGGGTATTGTTATTATTCCATGTTCTTTGAGTAGTATCATCGCCCAGAGGTAGGATGTGTCTGTTGGGGATAATGGTGTTTTGACTTGGTGTCTTTGGATTTCTTTTTTTATTTCTTTTGGGCGGATCATGACACCTGTGGGGGTTTTTTGGAAGCCTTTGAATGTCGTTTTGAGTTTTAGGTGTACTTTGTCCCTTATTTTAAGGGTTTTGAGGAGTTTTGATGGTTTGAATTCTTCTAGTGCTCTTACCATGGCTGCTATGAGTGGTGGTTGGGCTTCGAGGCCGAATTGGTATGCTACTGTTTTTATTTTATTGATTAGTTCGGTTTTCCCTGCTAGTATTCCTCCTCTGGGTCCGTTCATGAGTTTGTCTGTGCTTGTAATCGCGAGGTCGGCTCCTAGTTTTATTGCTGGGGGTTGTTTGAATATTATTGTCCTTATTCGGGCTCCTGAGGCATCATCGACAATTACTGGGATCCCTTTTTTCTTTGATAGGCTGATTATCTTTTTGAATTCTTTTATTTCTGTGATTTGGTGGTCCATGGTGGCTCCGGTTATAAAGATGAGTGATGTTTTGTCTGGTATGTGGAATTTTTTGATGTTATCGAATTCGAGGTATTTTGCGCCTCTGATTTTTGCACTTTCTGGTATTGATGGATGTGATGGCGATTCTGGAAGGTAATGTATGATTTTGTCTCCGGGTTTTGTTAGGGCTATTATTGTGGCGAGTATCCCTGCTGTTGTGCGGTTGAATGCTATGGCTTTTTCGCCTCCTAGATGTTCTAGGGCTAGTCTTTGAAGTTTTTCTTCGTAGATGGCTGGTCCTATATATGTTTCAAGGAGTTTTTTGTCTTCTTTTTTTATTGGGAATCCGCCTGCAAGTCCTGTGAGGTCATAGAGCGCATCTCTACCTTTTTCATCGAGTATTGATCTGATTGTCTTAAATGCTTGTTCCTTCTTTATCGTTTCATCTTCAGGTCCGCTGATGAGCATTTTATAGGTCCCCTTAACCTTTTATGCCCCTTATTTTTTCTTATTTTCTTCTGTTTTTAGTATTATGGCGTCATCTGCAGCGTTTTTTAGCGCTGCGCTGAAACCGGGCTCTGCTCCTATGACAATGGTGTATTTACCATTTTCTTTGGCCTTGTTGATTATGGGGAGAAAATCGGCATCACGAGTCATAAGGGCTATTATATCAATATTAGGATTATAGATAAGTTCCATGGCTTCTACAGCCATGTAAACATCAGTATCTCCCGCAACTACAATTGGTGTGAAGCCCTGGTTTACAATAGCTTCTATAAGCTTATCAGAAGCATATTGGTTTAAGAGAACCTTACCAATCCTCATATTCCCATACTCAGATAGTATTTCCTTCACAAGGTCTAAATCTAAACTAAACTCTTTCCTAAGCATGTTAGGACCATCAACAAGCAACCCTATATTCTTATCCTCAGATTCCTTCTTCCTTATAGGTATATAATCCCTAATTGATGTTAGTTTTTCAAAACGTCGCATTTTCATCCTCCAAAAAAAATCTTATCATCCACTCTTTTTTTTATATCATTTTATCTCACAAACCAACACCCTCCTTCTTTTTATTGCCTCAAAGACAACATATTCCCACACACGAAAATATAAACCTCCATAATATTATTAGAAAATTATAAAAAAATTCCTAAAATATATTATGTTATTAGATTCTTTTATTTCTTTCCCAATTGATAAAAAAACTTTGGGCCCGCCCTAGAATATTAGAGTGCTTGGAGCCGATGAACACATCCAATCAATATGCCTCATTTTTAATCCACCTTGGATGAGAGACCCTAAAAACCATCTAAGCCCATCTACAGGGGATGGATTATGCTCTTGGCCAAGATCAGTGGCGATTATACACTTTTTATACCCTACATATCTTATAGCCTCTATAATTTTTCCAATGGATAATTTTTCATGGAAGCATGCTACTAGACAATGTTCAAGGAGAGCATGCTTTGACATCTCCTTCTGCTCCTCTAGACTCGCACCAACAATACTAGTCAATGGATGGTTAACAAGTATCCTTTTTATCCCGGCCGATCTCGCCAAATCTATGACTTCCAAGATCTCATATGGTTTTAAGTGTCCTGTTGCAAACACTAAATCATAATCTGCTATAACATCTAGAACATCCTCTATACCTGAAAGGCTGATCTGATCCCTTGAAATGGTCGGCATCCAAACAAACCTTCCGCCAAGTTTAGCCGAGGCTTCCACTGCACTAGGATTAAGACCCCCAACAGTTTCATTGAGTGTCACACCACCCATAACATTCATCCCTGTAACTTTGGATGCTATCCAAGCCCTTGAAGCGGTTGATTCAACATGATTTTTTATTATGATGGCTCTCATCCCTTCTATCTGGGCTTGTCTTGCAATTTCAATATCATCTAATAGCCTAGGTATTATGTCAGGTCCTGGGTGGATGTGGGTGTCGATCATGCCTTCTAGGCTAAAATTTTTCATATAAGTTTCCGCCTTTGGAGTCCATTGCAACGATTAAAGGTCCGAAGTCTTGAACCTTAAATTCCCATATAGCCTCTGGGATCCCAAGGTCTGGCCAATAAACCCTTTTAACATTTTTGACATTTGCTGCGTAGAGGGCTGCGCATCCACCCACTGCCGCGAGGTAAACTGCACAATTTTTGGCTAGTGCGTCTTGTACGTTCTTGTCCATTCCACCTTTGCCTATTATGGCCTTAACGCCCATTTCTATGATCTTGGACTGGTAGGGGTTCATCCTGGTGCTTGTTGTGGGCCCTACTACGATGAGATCTGCCTTGGGGTTTTCTATCATTTCTTCTTTGACTGGTTCCCTGTATTTTATTATGGGTCCTGCGTGGAATATTACAGTGCCTTTCAGATCATATGGTGCTCCTTCTCGGATCATCCTTTCATGTGCGCGGTCGCGGGCTGTGAATATTGTCCCTGAAATATAAACGATATCGCCTATCTTCAATTTTTTGATATCATTATCAGATAATGGTGTTTTAAGTTTCGCTTCCATTTAGCCTCACCCGGGGTAAATATTTTATTTCAATTAAAATAATATATTGGTAAGCTTTTGAAATTACCATTTAGGGTGAGAATAAAATTGTCAAGTACAAGGAACATCATGGGACTTTCAAGGTATATTATGAGTTTGCCTTCTACTAGGAGTTCCCTGCTTTCAATGATATTTTTAAGTTTCATCATAGGAGCTGTTGGATTCCTAATAGACCCTACTAGTGGCGTTAGCATTCTTGATGATATAATTGATGGTGGCACTAGTGGAGTTATAATCTTTGGATTCGGTTCTATAATGGCCGGCGCCCTAACCCAACCTTGGGTTAATTCACTTAAAGGGCGCAGGATGAAGATGAAACAGTCAATGTTCCTCGCATTTTTTTCCATGATAATATTCTCAATCATATACCTTGTAGGTTGCGCATCCTCAACTTTACTCAACAAAGACTTTATAATAAATTTCATAATCTTCGCATCAGCTTCTATATTCGCATTCAGGCTACTTGTCATATGGGGAACTTCTAATATCAGCTTCTTGAATTCCATACCTATCGCAGCAGTTCAACCAGCCCTCATAATCTCTATGAACATCATGGTAGTATTTTTGAGCCTTGCAACGACTAACATCGGCTATTTCAGCATATTAGCATTTCTTATTAAGGCTATAATAGCATCAGCCATTTTGATATTGGCAATCTACTCATTTGTACTTGTGGTTGAATCTCCAATGAGACGCAACCTTGGTGTCGGATCCCTAGAATTTTTAAGCCTATTTTTATCTCATATCACTGAAGGTTCACCAGCCCTTGAGGGTCTTTTCGAGGAAATAGGCGAACCTATAGATACCATTATAGGCGTGATAGCATTCAAAAGGAAGGATTCGAAGATTAAAACATTGTTTTTAAGTCCATCAGTGCATCCGGGGCCGATTGGCAGTATTGGTGGGGGTAACATGCCAAGTTTACTCGCTGAGAAATTTAACACCTTTACCATGGTGGCTCATGGGCCATCAACCCATGATTTTAACCCGGTATCTTCAAAGGAGATTGAAAAAATAGAAAAGGCTGTGAAGGATGCGTTGCCAGGCCTGGAATATAAGGGGTATGCTAGTAGATTTTATAGGCTTAAGAATGATAATGCGAAGATTGGGGTGCAATTTTTTGGTGATGATCTGCTTTTATTAGCTACTATGGCTCCGCGCGGTTTTGATGATATAGATTTTGGTGTGGGTCTTTCTCTTATAAATCTTGCGAAGAGTTATTGTAATTGTCGGAATGTTATATTAGTTGATTGTCACAATTCATTTAAAGGAGAGGCAAGCAGGATAATGCCTGGTAACAGTGAAGTTTTCGATCTTATGGACGCGCTAAAGAAACTTGAGAATCCTGGTAGTATGGAAAGTTTAAAGGTTGGCTGCGCGTCTGATAGCCTTGATGAACTCTCAAAGGAGGATGGTGTAGGCCAGGGGGGTTTGAAGGTTTTAGTGGTTGAGGTGGGTGATCAGAGGACTGCTTATATTCTGCTTGATTCAAATAATATGGTTCAGGGTTTCAGGGAGGAGATACTTGAAAATCTAAAGGCTCTTGGCCTTGATGATGGTGAGGTGATGACCAGTGACACTCATTATGTGAATACTCTTTCAGGAGGCCATAATCCTGTGGGTAAGAGGAATAGGGATAAGATTATGGATGCTATAATTAGGTGTGTGGAATCTGCGGTTGATGATTTGGAGTCTGTTGAGGTGGCTTGTGCAACGGTGCGAATAAGGAATCTTAATACTTTGGGGCCTACTAATTCGACTGAGCTTGTGTCCACGATAAGTTCGATTGTTGCTGTAAGTCGTATACTTGCTCCGATAATCTTTTTGATAGCGTTGGTGTTTGTTTTGGTATGGATATTTTATCTTAATTTTTAGGTTGTGGTTGTGATTAGCATTGCCCATACCATGAACCAGACGAATATGAATGGTAGTACACCATTTGAGAGCCATCCTTTGAAGCCGCCAACTTCTTCTTTGTTAAATATTCTCTCAGCAATATTTCCGGTTAAGATGAGGATTATAAGGCCTATGAATGTTCCTAGTGCTTGGTTTTTGCCGAGCACTGGTATTGAACCGCCTGATACTATAAATGAGATTATTGCGGCTATGAAACCTGCCATTCCATGGATTGCTGTTATTTTGGCATCAACGTCCATTTTTTACCCCCGAGAAAATTTAATAATATTGGATGTTATCATCCAACACTTAATATAAGGTTTATCCCAAGATATAAAATAGAGTCTATCCTTTTTTTTTGGCGGTGCATGATGATGAAGACAATGTCAAATGTGGATGTGTTTGCAGTTACCCATGAACTCAATATATTGTTAAAGGGTGCGAAGGTTGACAAGGCTTATCAGCCGCTAAAGGATACTATAGTATTGAGATTGCATGTGAAAGATAAGGGTAGGGTGGATTTGCTCATACAAGCTGGTGTGAGGGTGCATATAACAAGTTATCCTTTAGAGAATCCGAAGATACCGCCATCATTTCCGATGTTACTGCGCAAACACCTTAAGGGTGGGACAATAGAAGAGGTTAAACAACACGATTTTGATAGGATAATAAAATTAAAGGTTAAAAAGGATGTTAGATACACGCTACTCATTGAATTATTTGGTAAAGGTAACATAATACTCTTAGATGAGGATGATAAGATAATACTGCCGCTTAGACGGGAAGTATGGAGTGAAAGGAAAATCTTACCAGGAGAAACCTACAGATATCCGCCAGGACAAGCTATAAACCCCATTGAAGTTGACATTGAACACTTAACCAGGATAATAAAGGAATCGGATGCAGATATTGTGAGATGCTTGGCGCTAAACGGACTCGGAGGCTTATATGCAGAGGAAGTTCTTTTAAGAGCAGGGATTAATAAAAGCGCGCCCACAGACAAACTAAGCAACAAAGATATTGAAAAGATATATGCTGCGATCAAAGAAACCTTCAAACCCCTTAAAAAATTGGAATTCACCCCAAACATCATACCCGAAAAGGATGTCACGCCACTAAAACTCAAAATATACAAAAATGGCGATCTTAAATACTATGATACTTACAATGAAGCTGCTGACGAATTCTTCGCTGGGAAAATACGGGAAAAAATAAAAAAAGAAAAAGAAGAAACATGGGGAGACAAAATAGGAAAATACGAGAAAAGATTGAAAATACAAAAAGAAACCCTTAAAAATTATAAAAGAAAAGCCAAAGAATCCTCAATAAAAGGAGATCTAATCTACTCACACTATAAACTTATAGAAAACTTGTTAAAGACCATATCAAAGGCCAGAAAAGAACACCCATACCATGAAATGCTCAAAAGATTGAAAAAAGGTAAAAAAAAGGGCATACCAGAAGCGCGACTAATAGAATCGCTCAACAAGAAAGGTGAACTCACGATAAGAATAGAAGACAAAACAATAAAACTCGACGTGACAAAAAGCTTGGCAGAAAACGCCGAAACATACTATGAAAATGCAAAAAAGGCTAAAAGGAAAATAAAAGGGGTTAAAGAGGCCATTCGAAAAACAGAGGATGAGATAAGGAAAATCATGGGAAAAAAGGAGATTGCACTAGAAAAGATAACCCTACCAGAGAAAAGAATTAAAAAGAAACTTAAATGGTTCGAAAAATTCAGATGGTTCATCTCATCCCAAGGATACCTAGTAATAGCTGGTAGAGACGCCACAACCAACGAAATACTCGTAAAAAGACACATGGAACCCAAAGACATCTACCTCCACTCAGACATCCACGGCGCACCATCAGTCATAATAAAAAGCAAAGGCGAAAAAATACCAGAACAGACAATAGAAGAAGCAGCAATATTCGCAGCATCATTCTCAAATGCATGGAAACAAGGATTCACCCACCTTGACGTCTATTGGGTTCGACCAGACCAAGTCACAAAAACACCACCACCAGGAGAATACGTGCCAAAAGGAGCATTCGTAATAAAAGGCAAAAAAAACTATATAAGGGGCGCGCCACTTGAAATAGCAGTCGGTATAATAGACAAAAACGGACAAAAAATAATGAGCGGTCCTATAAGCGCCCTGAAAAAACACACAAAAGATTATGTTATCATAAAACCAGGTTACACGAAGAAAGAAGCCATAGCCAAGAGAATACTTGAAAAAATAGACCCAAAAAAGCTCTTCACCCTTGAAGATGTTATAAGAGTCCTGCCACCTGGAAAATGCGACATACTCTAAGACTTCTTTTTCAAGTGCTTTTTCAAGAGAAAATTCAAATCAATAACATACTTTCCTTCTTCATCTGAAACGATTATAGAATCGTCTTTGAGCATTGGACTGAGATTAACCTCATAAATACCATTTTCATGTATCATTATGGTTTCTATGGAACCACTTGGCCTCTTATCCTCCTTCTTCTTTTTTTCTTGGATGTACCTGAAATATCTGCTACCACACTTGGGACATCCATCAGAAAGTTCTGCAACACTTGTATACTTGGCGCCGCAGTTAATGCACTGATGCACCAGAATCACCAATCTTCGCAATCATGGAAAGGAAATTAGACTTCTTTTTAACAGTCTTCATAACATTAGCCGGGCCAATTATGGTAAGTCCAATAGTCTTCTTCTTTGAGAATCCGAAGAACGACCTTTCATCCTTTTCTAGGGTGTGTATATCTATCCCCACAAAGTTTTCTATGTCTATTTCTCTCATTGTTGTTTCGATTAACTCAGCCTCTTCTGATGGTGTGAGACTACCCTCTAATACGAGGATGTCACCATCTTTCACGCGTTCTATGATCATTGAAATCTTTTCAATAGTACTTTTATCTTCAAGGGCCTTTGATGATACAAAATCCATCTTTAAGCCTTCCATATTTTTAACCTCTACCTAAATTTTCTCACCATTTTCATGTATAATTCTTCTATATTTTCCTTGTGAAGTGCCGATATAGGTACGACGGTATGCTGTGGGAAAACAGCTGATATTCTATCTGCAGAAGACTCCGGTAAGTCTATCTTATTGGCTATTATCAAGAAGGGTATTTTCCTCGCCTCAAGGTTCCCTATTATGGTGATATTTGCTTGTGTTAGCGGATCCTCAGTAGAATCCATAACAAGCAGAACCCCTGTAACATCATCCAACCATTTTATAGCCTCTATTATACCCTTCGTGGCTTCCTTAGCCCTTTCCTTGGCTTCTCTCTCAGATAATCCGTATCTTAGAAAATTCTTGTAATCGACTTTTGTAGCCACTCCTGGCGTGTCTATAATATCAAAGTATAGTTTAGCACCATCCTTTTCTATGACAACCTCCTCCTGTTTATAAACAGACCTTGTCTCATGGGGTATGTCAGATATTACTCCAAGGGGCTTCCCAATCCAGTCTTCACAGATAGCATTTGCTAGTGTGGTTTTACCAGAATTCGGATGCCCATAGAGGCCTATTTTAACTTTCCTTTTCCTTCGAAGCAACCTATCTAATAGTCTTATGAAAAAATTATTCATTATTATCAACTCAACTTTATTCTTGGTATGTTTCGCCGGGATCTAATATTATAACTTTTATGGATGTTTCCTCTTCTAGGATTTCTTTGAAGATGTTTGGGTCTTGTTCTATAACCGGGAAGGTATTATAGTGCATTGGTATGACCTTCTGTGGTGATATCCATTTGGCTGCTATAATCGCATCCCTCGGCCCCATGGTGTAACGGTCTCCTATTGGTAATAGTGCTATGTTTGGCTTGTAGATTTCCCCGATAACTGTTTTCATGTCAGTGAATAATCCGGTGTCGCCTGCATGGTATATTTTTTCACCATTTTCTAGTTGGAATATGAAGCCGCAGGCAGTGCCGCCGCAGGTCATCTCATCTGTGAAGTCTATGTCAGAGGAGTGTTTAGCATCTACCATGGTTACTTTGATGTCATCGAATCTTAGAGATCCTCCAATGTTCATGCCCTCACTTTTAAGTCCCTGTTTCGAGAAAAAAACCGAGATTTCATGTGTGCCGATGAGTAGGGCTCCGCTCCGATTAGCTATCTCCATAGCATCTCCAAGATGGTCTGCATGTCCATGGGTTACAAAAATTAGGTCAACTTCCAATTCTTCTACTGGTATGCTACAAGCAGGATTATTACTTATGAATGGGTCTATGAGTATCCTGGATCCTTCCTCTGTAACTATTTCAAATGCTGAATGTCCAAACCATCTAAGCTTCATCTGGTCATCCTCCCAATGATATCCTCTCAGAGAGACTCCAAGCCTTTTCAAATAATTTTTCTATCTCTTTGACGGATTTTCTATCATTGTATATTACCCCAACCTCAAAACTATCATATATTGGGTCTGTGGAGATTATCAGACCCTTGTTATTATCAGCTACAGCCGCGACTGTGTGTATATGTGGCATTGTCCTTATATCTACATTGTTGTTTAATAGTAGTTTTATTAGTTCTACTGATGCCTCATCATCTAAACTAGCCTCTTGGATTATTATTCTACTCTTTGTGTCCATGAATTTTTTCAATATTGAAACGTCTAGGTTGCGGATCCAAGGATACATTATTATTATACTTTCATTGGCCTTTTTTAGAATGTCTCGCATGGCATCTTGGACATCTGAAGCGTCAAAGGACCATATTATGCTGGATTTGGATTCTGATTTTATTCTGTCAAGAACGCCTTTAAATGGGCTTAAACGATCTTCTATGATTTCATCAACGCCCTTAACATCTTCCATATACTCTCTTTTAAGGGAGTGTAGACGTTCTTTAACAAAACTTGAATCTTTGGCTTTTTTATCCTTTTGAGGCGCGGGTTTTCTAGGTGTTTTATCTGCCGACCGACCCGCCGCCTCCAAAGATGCTTTTGATGGAACCTCTTCAACTTTACCCTTGGCCGTGCTTTCAGCTGGAACTTCTTTGGGTTTTTCTGGTTTTTCCTCTTTGGCTTTTATTTTTTCCATGATGTCTTTTCGAGGTTTTTTCATAGGCTTGGGAACTGGTTTCATTTCAGTAGGAGTCTTTTCAGTTTTGGTTGCGCTTTCAGCTGGAACTTCTTTGGGTTTTATTTCGGCTTTTATTTTTTCCATGATGTCTTTTCGAGGTTTTTTCATAGGCTTGGGAACTGGTTTCATTTCAGTAGGAGTCTTTTCAGTTTTGGTTGCGCTTTCAGCTGGAACTTCTTTGGGTTTTATTTCGGCTTTTATTTTTTCCATGATGCCTTTTCTAGGTCTCCTCGCGGGCTTTGGAGTTGTTTCGATTTTTAGTGATTGGAGGTCTATTTTACCTGCGAAGAGCACTAACATGAGCATTCCTGCGACGAACATGCACAATCCCAAAAGAAAAAGGCCGAAGTCGGGCGGAATTCCAAATCCAAAAGTCATAAGATATAGGCCCATGATCAAAAGACCAAACCCAGCAAGGGTGATTAATAGATAAATCATGATTGGACTCCTCCACATCAATATTTATACAAATTTTATGATTATTACCATACGTTTATTGGCCTTTTTTAGAATGTCTCGCATTATACCTTGGACATCTGAAGCGTCAAAGGACCATATTATGCTGGATTTGGATTCTGATTTTATTCTGTCAAGAACGCCTTTAAATGGGCTTAAACGATCTTCTATGATTTCATCAACGCCCTTAACATCTTCCATATACTCTCTTTTAAGGGAGTGTAGACGTTCTTTAACAAAACTTGAATCTTTGGCTTTTTTATCCTCTTGAGGCGCGGGTTTTCTAGGTGTTCTATCTGCCGACCGACCCGCCACCTCCAAAGATGCTTTTGATGGAACCTCTTCAACTTTACCCTTGGCCGTGCTTTCAGCTGGAACTTCTTTGGGTTTTATTTCGGCTTTTATTTTTTCCATGATGCCTTTTCTAGGTCTCCTCGCGGGCTTTGGAGTTGTTTCGATTTTTAGTGATTGGAGGTCTATTTTACCTGCG
>Ga0209508_1000292_pt1 | contig 56321 bp, 49 predicted proteins | sample AD_UKC129_MetaG_FD_184427 | JGI IMG/M metagenome (GOLD analysis project Ga0209508, IMG submission 184427) | Active sludge microbial communities of municipal wastewater-treating anaerobic digesters from Canada - AD_UKC129_MetaG (SPAdes) (version 2) | ecosystem: Engineered > Bioreactor > Anaerobic...
TTACCCAAGGAGAATATTTGGTTATCGAACTGCGAATGAAATGGCAAAGATTGTGGTCGCTTAAAACAGGGTTCTGTAAGATTTTGTAAGGCAATTAAACTTGCAATTTAAAAATTATATGCGTTTTTTAAAAAATGTTGACAAGTTGAAAGCACTATGTTAAAATTATAAACTGCATTATAATTTCGGTGGCTTATTCCAATATTTTCAGATAAAATAACTACTTTTTTACTTTTTAATTATATCATATTGGAATAAGTTAGACAATATTTGTTAATAATAATTTAATGTTTGAGAAATACTTTGCTTAGTATATGTATATAGCCAAAAATTATACTATGATAAGTTGTTTATAATTGCAAGGCTCTACAGGTAAAGGGGTCAGTACAACAAAAAATTCAATCGACACGAATTGATGGCACCTTTACTATTGTATTGCTTTGTATTAATTTATAAATTTTATATGTAATAGGCTATGAAGCTATAGTATGCCATTACGTCCGTATAATGATACATATCAAAAAGGGGCAGGGATGCTTGAAATTAAGTCCTCCATTTCTTTTAGATGGTGGGGGGCTTGTGTTTCGTAATTGGATACTTACAGCTTTATGGGAGCGTGCACAAAGACAAAAGTCTGAAATATGAGGTGATATTTAATGGTACATCCCGTGAAATTAGGAAAAAATGTAAGAATGAGTTACTCAAGAATTGATGAAGTAATTGATATGCCCAACCTTATAGAAATTCAGAAGAATTCCTACAATCAGTTTCTGGAAGAGGGTTTGAGAGAGGTTTTCAGAGATGTTAACCCTATAACTGATTATACGGGAAATTTAATTCTGGAATTTGTGGACTATTCCTTGGATGAGAACCCCAAGTACAGTGTTGATGAGTGTAAAGAAAGGGATGCAACATATTCTGCTCCGCTGAAGGTAAAGGTACGGCTAATAAATAAAGAAACCGGAGAGGTTAAGGAACAGGAAATATTTATGGGTGATTTTCCTTTGATGACTGAAACCGGTACCTTTATTATCAACGGTGCCGAGAGGGTTATCGTAAGTCAGTTGGTAAGGTCTCCGGGCATATACTATGCAATGAAGTTTGATAAAACAGGTAAGAAGCTTTTCTCAAATACGGTTATTCCCAATAGAGGTGCGTGGCTTGAGTATGAAACCGATTCAAATGATGTTTTGTCGGTACGTATTGATAGGACAAGAAAGCTTCCTATAACCGTTTTGATCAGAGCTTTAGGTTATGGAACAGACCTTAAAATTACCGAGCTTTTGGGTGAGGATGAAAGAATACTGGCGACGATTCAGAAAGACGGTACCAAGACTGAAGATGAGGCGCTTCTGGAAATTTATAAAAGGTTGAGACCGGGAGAACCACCGACGGTTGAAAGTGCACGATCACTTTTAAACGGCCTTCTTTTCGATCCCAAGAGATATGATTTGGGTAAGCCGGGAAGGTTCAAGTTTAATAAAAAACTTTCTTTTGTATCTAGAATAAACGGGTTTATTGCTGCAGAAAAGATTGTGGACCCGAATACAGGAGAAATAATTGTCAATGAAGGAGAGAGCATTGACAGGGATAAAGCAGAGATAATTCAGAATGCCGGAGTTGATGAAGTATTTTTGGATATTCAGGGTAAAAAAGTTAAAGTCATCAGCAATGGCATGGTGAATATAAAAGGATATGTCGACTTTGATCCTAAAGAATTAGGCATTAACGAGAAGGTTAGAAAAAGTGTATTGTTTGAAATTTTAGAAGAGAATCAGGGCAAGAGTCAGGATGAATTAAAAAGAGTAATAAAAGAAAGAATTGACGACCTGATTCCTAAGCATATAGTTGTAGAAGATATAATTGCATCTATCAGTTATATTATTAACTTAAGCTATGGAATTGGAAGTATTGATGATATAGATCACCTTGGAAACAGAAGGCTTCGTTCTGTAGGAGAACTTTTACAGAACCAGTTCAGAATCGGTCTCGCAAGGATGGAGAGGGTAGTCAGGGAAAGAATGACTATCCAGGATATTGATATTGTTACGCCCCAGGCACTAATAAATATCAGACCTGTGGTTGCGGCAATAAAAGAGTTCTTCGGTAGCAGCCAGCTTTCTCAATTTATGGATCAGACAAACCCATTGACGGAACTGACTCATAAAAGAAGGCTCAGTGCATTGGGACCCGGAGGATTGAGCAGAGACAGAGCGGGATTCGAAGTTCGTGACGTTCACCATTCCCATTACGGACGTATGTGTCCTATAGAAACACCTGAAGGACCGAACATAGGACTTATAGGTTCTTTGAGTACTTATGCCAAGGTAAATGAATACGGCTTTATTGAAGCACCTTACAGAAGAGTTGACAAGGCTACCGGCAAGGTAACCGATGAGATAGTTTATTTGACGGCTGATGAGGAAGATGAGTTTATTATTGCTCAGGCAAATGAAATGCTTGATGAAGAAAACAGGTTTATAAATAAGACAGTGGTATGTAGATATAAAGAAGAATTTATTGAGGTTGATGTAAGCAGGGTTGATTTTATGGATGTGTCGCCGAAGCAGATTGTATCGGTTGCCACCTCTATGATACCGTTCCTTGAGAATGATGATGCGAACCGTGCCCTCATGGGAGCAAACATGCAGCGTCAGGCAGTGCCGCTAATTAAGACGGATTCTCCTATTGTCGGTACAGGAATTGAGTATAAAGCGGCAATAGATTCCGGTGTAGTTGTTTTGGCGAAAAACTCCGGAGTTGTTGAGAAGGTAAGTGCAAATGAGATAATAATTAGGACCAAGGAAGGTAAGAAAGATGTTTACAAGCTTTTAAAATACCTGCGTTCAAACCAGGGAACCTGTATAAATCAAAGGCCGATAGTAAGAAAAGGTGACCCGGTTGAGAAGGGTGATGTTATAGCTGACGGTCCTTCCACAGACAAGGGTGAAATTGCTCTTGGTAAAAACGTATTAATCGGCTTTATGACTTGGGAAGGCTATAACTATGAGGATGCTATATTAATAAGTGAGAAGCTTGTTAAGGAGGATGTATTTACATCCATCCATATAGAAGAATATGAGTGTGAGTCCAGGGATACTAAGCTTGGACCTGAGGATATAACCAGAGAAATACCGAATGTCAGTGAAGACGCATTAAAGGATTTGGATGACAACGGTACCATCCGCATTGGAGCTGAGGTAAGATCCGGTGATATTTTGGTAGGTAAAGTAACACCGAAGGGTGAAACTGAGCTTACTGCGGAAGAAAGGTTATTGAGAGCAATTTTCGGAGAAAAAGCCAGAGAAGTTAGAGATACATCCCTTAGAGTACCTCATGGTGAATCGGGTATTGTAGTTGATGTAAAAGAGTTTACAAGAGAAAACGGTGATGAACTGTCACCGGGAGTTAATAAGCTCGTAAGAGTATATATTGCACAGAAAAGAAAAATATCTGTCGGAGATAAGATGGCAGGTAGACACGGAAATAAAGGTGTTATATCGAGGATTCTTCCGGAAGAGGATATGCCCTTCCTTCCCGATGGAACTCCTCTGGAAATAGTATTGAATCCTTTGGGTGTTCCGTCCCGTATGAATATCGGTCAGGTTCTTGAGGTACACCTTGGTTATGCGGCGAAGGCTTTGGGTTGGAAGATTGCAACTCCGGTATTTGACGGAGCACAGGAAGAGGATATCATTGAAACATTGAAAAAAGCCGGATTGCCGGAAGACGGAAAGACGATATTGTATGACGGAAGAACGGGTGAGCCCTTTGAGAACCGTGTAACCGTCGGATACATGTATATGTTGAAGCTTGTCCATCTGGTTGATGATAAGATTCACGCACGTTCCACCGGTCCGTACTCTTTGGTTACGCAGCAGCCTCTTGGCGGTAAGGCACAATTCGGTGGACAGAGATTCGGTGAAATGGAAGTTTGGGCTCTTGAAGCTTATGGTGCGGCTTACACCCTTCAGGAAATACTTACTGTTAAATCCGACGATGTTGTGGGAAGGGTTAAGACTTATGAGGCCATAGTAAAGGGAGAAAATGTTCCCGAGCCGGGTATTCCGGAGTCCTTTAAGGTATTGATAAAAGAACTTCAGAGTTTGTGTCTTGATGTAAAGGTTTACTCGGAAGAACAGGAAGAGATTGCAATAAAAGAGTCTGTTGAGGATGATATCGATGAACTCAATGTTAATATTGAGGGCAGAGAGGATGAGGCTGCTCTAAACGAGTTTGACGATATCGGCGATGAAATACTGGATGATGATCTGGATTCAGACGGCTTTGATTTGTCAGGTCTGTCCGATGATGATATCATCGGTTCCGAGGCAAGTATTGACTCGGGAATGGATGATGAATTGTTCGGTGACGATGCTTTGGATGATGATTTGGATGACGATTTGGACGATATTGATAGTTTTGATGACGATGATATTTAAAGAAGGGAGAGAAGGCCATGTTTGAACTTAATAATTTTGATTCAATGAAAATTGGTTTAGCTTCTCCGGAAAAGATCAGAGAATGGTCAAGGGGTGAAGTAAAAAAACCTGAGACTATAAACTACAGAACATTAAAGCCTGAAAGAGACGGTCTTTTTTGCGAGAGAATATTCGGCCCTCAAAAGGACTGGGAATGTCATTGCGGTAAATATAAAAGAATCAGATATAAAGGAATAGTATGTGACAGGTGTGGGGTTGAGGTAACCCGTTCAAAGGTAAGGAGAGAGAGGATGGGCCATATAGAATTGGCCGCTCCCGTTTCCCATATATGGTACTTCAAGGGTATACCGAGCAGAATGGGACTCTTATTGGATATGTCTCCGAGAGCATTGGAGAAGATATTGTATTTTGCAGCTTATGTAGTTATTGATCCCGGTCAGACTCCCCTTTCACCAAAACAGATATTAACTGAAAAGGAATATAGAGATAGTTTAGATAAATTCGGTCCCAAATTTAGGGCAGGTATGGGTGCTGAAGCTGTAAAGGAGCTTCTTCAGGCAATAGATCTTGAGAAATTGTCCGAAGAGCTTCGGGCAGAGCTTAACGAATCGTCGGGACAAAAAAGAGTCAGAATCATCAAAAGGCTTGAAGTGGTTGAAGCTTTCATATCATCGGGAAATAAGCCCGAGTGGATGATACTGGATGTAATTCCGGTTATTCCTCCGGAATTAAGGCCGATGGTTCAGTTGGACGGAGGAAGATTTGCTACTTCCGATTTAAATGACCTGTATAGAAGAGTTATAAACAGAAACAACAGATTAAAGAGGCTTTTGGATCTTGGAGCACCGGATATAATTGTACGTAATGAAAAGAGGATGCTTCAGGAGGCAGTGGATGCATTAATAGATAACGGAAGAAGGGGAAGACCTGTTACCGGGCCCGGAAACAGACCGTTAAAATCCCTTTCCGATATGCTGAAAGGAAAACAGGGACGTTTCCGTCAGAATCTTTTGGGAAAACGTGTTGACTATTCCGGACGTTCGGTTATCGTTGTAGGTCCTGAGCTTAAGATTTACCAGTGCGGTCTTCCGAAAGAAATGGCATTGGAATTGTTTAAGCCCTTTGTAATGAAAAAGCTGGTTAATGACGGATTGGCCCATAATATAAAGAGTGCAAAAAGGATGGTAGAAAGAGTTAAAAATGAAGTATGGGATGTTTTAGAAGAAGTAATTAAGGAACATCCGGTACTTTTGAACCGTGCTCCAACCCTTCACAGACTCGGTATTCAAGCATTCGAACCGGTTCTTGTTGAAGGTAGGGCTCTAAAGCTTCATCCTCTGGTATGTACCGCATATAATGCAGACTTTGACGGTGACCAGATGGCTGTGCACGTTCCGCTTTCGGCAGAGGCACAGGCAGAGGCAAGATTTTTGATGTTGTCTGCCAATAACCTTCTTAAGCCACAGGACGGTAAGCCGGTTACAGTACCGACGCAGGATATGGTATTGGGAAGCTACTATTTAACGATAGAAAAGGAAGGGGCCAAGGGAGAAGGAAAGGTGTTTGCTTCTCCGGAAGAAGCTGTAATGGCTTATGATAACGGAGATATAGAGCTTCATTCAAAGATAAAGGTAAGAATGAAGAAAGTAGTTGACGGAGTAGAAAAGAGCAAGGTAATTGATGCAACAGTAGGAAGATTAATATTTAACGAAGCTATACCGCAAGACTTGGGATTTGTTGACAGAAGCAATCCCGATAATGAGTTTGCACTGGAAGTAAATTTCCTTGTGGGTAAAAGCGAACTCAGAAAAATAATTGATAACTGCATAAAAACCCACGGTCTTACAGAAACTGCAATATTGCTTGACAAGATAAAGGCACTGGGATTCAAATTCTCTACAAAAGGTGCTATAACAATAGGTATATCCGATATGGTTATACCGGAAGTAAAGGCTAAATATATTAAGGAGACGGAAGAGAAGATTGCCAACATTTTGAAGCAGTATAAGAGAGGACTTATTTCCGATGAGGAAAGATATAACTCTGTTATACATGCATGGACCGAGGCATCGGAAAATATTACCAAAGCGCTTATCAGTAACCTCGACAGATTTAATCCGGTTTACATGATGTCCCAGTCCGGAGCGAGAGGTAACATCAATCAGATTAAGCAGCTTGCAGGTATGAGAGGACTTATGGCCGATACATCGGGTAAAACCATGGAGGTACCGATAAAGGCTAATTTCCGTGAAGGTCTTAATGTGTTGGAGTTCTTCATATCAACCCATGGAGCCAGAAAGGGTCTTGCGGATACGGCTCTTAGAACTGCGGACTCAGGTTATCTCACAAGACGTCTTGTGGATGTCAGCCAGGACGTTATAGTAAGAGAGGTTGATTGCGGAACAAGAAAGGGAATAGAAGTAACGGCAATAATGGATGGAAATGAAGTAATAGAAGAGTTGGGCGAAAGGCTGTTGGGAAGATATACAGCGGAAAATGTCATTCATCCCGAAACCGGTGAAGTACTTGTTGAATCAAATAAAATGCTGGATGACCGTGATGTAGATAAAATAATAAAAGCCGGAATTAAAAAGGTGAAGATCAGATCCGTATTGACATGCCATTCCGAATATGGTGTTTGTGCTAAGTGTTATGGAGCAAATCTGGCAACAGGAGAAGAATGTAATGTCGGTGAAGCTGTAGGTATAATTGCAGCCCAGTCAATAGGTGAACCGGGAACTCAGCTTACGATGAGAACCTTCCATACCGGTGGAGTTGCCGGAGACGATATAACACAAGGTCTTCCCCGTGTTGAGGAATTGTTTGAGGCCAGAAAACCAAAGGGTCTTGCAATAATATCCGAAATAGCAGGTACGGTTAAGATAGTGGAATCTAAGAAAAAGAGGGAAGTTGTAGTAACTTCGGAGGACGGAGAAGCAAGGAATTATCTCATTCCCTACGGTTCAAGAATAAAAGTGTCCGAGGGAGATCATGTTGAGGCAGGAGACGAGTTAACCGAAGGTTCCGTTAACCCCCACGATATATTGAAAATAAAGGGAGTTAGTGGTGTACAAAAGTATCTGCTCCAAGAAGTTCAGAGGGTTTACAGGCTTCAGGGTGTTGATATTAACGACAAGCATATTGAGGTTATTGTGCGGCAGATGCTAAGGAAAGTCAAGGTTGAAGATGCAGGCGATACAAGACTTCTTCCGGGCGGACTTGTGGACATATTTGATTTTGAGGAAGAGAATGCAAGAGTAGTGGCAGAAGGCAAGAGGCCGGCAGTGGCAAAAAGAACACTGTTGGGAATTACAAAAGCTTCTCTTGCTACAGAGTCATTCCTGTCGGCAGCGTCCTTCCAGGAGACAACCAGAGTTTTGACAGAAGCAGCTATAAAAGGTAAGGTAGATCCGCTCGTAGGATTGAAGGAAAATGTAATAATCGGTAAGTTAATACCTGCAGGAACAGGTATGAGCAGATATAAGGACATCAGTATTAGTACGGTAATAGAGTAATATAGTAAGGAAAATATAGATGTAGTAAAGAAAAATATATTAGAGACTGAAGTTTCTTTTATATTTTTCTTTACATGTACTATATGAAACGGTAACTGACAAAAATCTTGACAAAAAGAGTTTGTTGGTGATAAAATATTTCAGTGTGTAATTTTGCGACTATTTCGCAGCCTGCATTGACAGGGAGGGTAAGTAGTGCTTGAAGATCTGAAGAGCAGTAATAAAACCGTAGGACTGAAGCAGTCCAAGAAAGCCGTCGAGAAGATGACGGCAAAACAGGTGTTTATTGCAAAAGATGCAGATGAGCGTGTTGTAGGCAGGATTAAAGAATTATGCCAAAAGAACAATATACCGATTGTATATGTTGATACAATGAAGCAACTGGGAAAAGCATGTGATATTGAGGTGGGCGCCTCTGTCGCATGCTTGCTTAAGTAGTTTTATTGTAAGCATCTTATAAGTGTTGCTGATATAATTATATTTAATTGTATAGTAAATAATGAGTATGAAAGGAGGTGGAGAAATGCCAACGTTTAACCAGTTAGTCAGAAAAGGTAGAAAGGTCATGGAAAAGAAATCTACCTCTCCGGCACTTCAGAAGGGATTTAATTCATTGAAGAAGACCGCTACGGATATAAGCAGTCCTCAAAAAAGAGGAGTATGTACAGTTGTTAAGACAGTTACACCTAAGAAGCCGAATTCAGCTTTGAGAAAGGTTGCGAGGGTACGTTTAACTAACGGTATTGAGGTAACAGCTTATATTCCGGGTATTGGACACAACCTTCAGGAACACAGTGTTGTTCTTATAAGAGGAGGTAGGGTTAAGGACCTCCCGGGTGTTAGGTACCATATTATTCGTGGAACCCTTGATACTGCAGGTGTGGCAAAAAGAATGCAGGGACGTTCCAAGTATGGTGCTAAGAGACCGAAGGCCGGTGCGGCTGCAAAGTAGTTTAGTACAACGTGCTTGGCACGATGTATGAAATGATGTATTAAATTATTCAAAAAAAACAAATAATAGTGCTTAGTACGTTGTTTAATATATATTAGCAAGTACAACAGCACTGACGACGGCTGGCAGGTGAATACTGCAAAGCCGCGAGTACCGATGATATATTTATATCATAAAAAGGAGGGAAGTAAAGTGCCAAGAAAAGGACATGTTCCAAAGAGGGATGTATTGCCCGATCCGATATATAATGACAAAGTTGTGACCAAATTGATCAACAACATTATGCTGGACGGGAAAAAGAGTGTTGCTCAAAAAATATGCTACGATGCTTTTGATATCATTAGGAACAAAACAGGAAAAGACCCGTTGGAAGTTTTTGAACAGGCTTTAAACAATATTATGCCGGTGCTTGAAGTAAAGGCAAGAAGGGTCGGTGGAGCAACATATCAGGTTCCTGTGGAAGTCAGACCCGAAAGAAGGCAAGCCCTTGGTCTCAGATGGCTTGTAGGCTATGCGAGACTTAGAGGCGAAAAGACAATGAAGGAAAGACTTGCAGGGGAAATAATTGATGCGACCAATAGCATGGGCGCAGCATTTAAGAAGAAAGAAGATACACACAAGATGGCAGAAGCAAATAAAGCATTTGCTCATTACAGATGGTAATAAAGAAGATACAAAAAAAGAAAATTTTAATATTGTATTTTCCATGTGTCAATTTTTGAAAGGAAGGTTAAAATGCCCAGGCAATTTAGTTTAGAGAATACTAGAAATATAGGCATAATGGCTCATATAGATGCAGGTAAAACTACAACTACAGAACGTATTTTGTACTATACCGGTAGGGTCCATAAAATAGGGGAAACTCATGAAGGTTCTGCAACTATGGACTGGATGGTACAAGAGCAAGAGAGAGGTATAACAATTACATCTGCAGCAACTACAGCCCAATGGAAAGGTAATAGGATCAATATTATTGATACGCCGGGGCACGTTGATTTTACAGTTGAAGTTGAGAGGTCGCTTCGTGTCCTTGACGGATCAGTAACTGTTTTCTGCGCAAAAGGTGGAGTTGAACCTCAATCTGAAACTGTATGGAGACAGGCCGATAGGTATAATGTACCTCGTATTGCATATGTTAATAAAATGGATATTGTGGGAGCAGATTTCTTCAATTGTATAAAGATGATGAAGGACAGATTGCAGGCAAATGCAGTGCCCATTCAGCTCCCTATTGGTAAAGAAGATACTTTCAAAGGCATCATAGACCTTGTTAAAATGAAAGCATATTTTTATATGGATGACCTTGGAAAGGATATTCAGGAGAAAGAAATTCCCGATGACATGAAAGATTTGGCCGAAGAATACCGCACTAATCTGTTAGAAGCTGTTTCAGAACATGATGAAGAATTAATGATGAAGTATCTTGAGGGTGAAGAGATAACCGAAGAAGAAATAAAGGCTGCTTTAAGGAAGGCGACCATAAAGGTAAAAATTATACCTGTAACCTGTGGTTCTTCATACAAGAACAAGGGTGTTCAGCGTCTTTTGGATGCAGTTGTTGATTACTTACCTTCACCGGTGGATATTGAAGCCATAAAAGGTGTAACTGTAGACGGAGAAGAAGAAATTGAAAGGCCCGCAAGTGATGATGCACCGTTTGCAGCTTTAGCATTCAAGGTTATGGCAGACCCGTATGTAGGTAAGCTTTGCTTCTTCAGGGTTTACTCAGGAAAACTGAGTTCCGGATCCTATGTTCTCAATGCTACTAAAGGCAAAAAAGAGAGAATAGGAAGAATATTGCAGATGCATGCAAACCACAGAGAAGAAATCGATATGGTTTATTCCGGGGATATTGCAGCTGCAGTAGGCTTAAAGGATACAACAACCGGAGACACCCTTTGCGATGAGGCTAATCCTGTAATTCTTGAGTCAATGGAATTTCCCGAACCTGTTATTTCAGTTGCAATTGAGCCTAAGACAAAAGCAGGGCAGGAGAAGATGTCGTTGGCACTTCAAAAGCTCTCTGAAGAGGATCCTACTTTTAGGACATATACGCATCCTGAAACCGGACAGACCATTATATCCGGTATGGGAGAATTGCATCTTGATATTATAGTTGACCGTTTGATTAGAGAGTTCAAGGTGGAAGCAAATGTCGGTAATCCACAGGTTGCTTACAAAGAAACCATTAGGAAGACTGTTAAATCTGAAGGTAAGTATATCAGACAGTCCGGTGGTAAGGGTCAATACGGTCACTGTTGGATTGAAATAGAGCCCAAAGAGACGGGAACAGGATATGAGTTTGTAAATAAGATAGTAGGTGGAGTTATTCCTAAAGAATATATACCTGCTATTGATGCTGGAATTCAAAGTGCTATGAACTCCGGTGTTCTGGCCGGATATCCGGTTGTGGATGTAAAGGTTACATTGTATGATGGATCATACCACGAAGTTGACTCTTCGGAAATGGCATTTAAAGTTGCCGGATCCATGGCCTTCAAAGAAGGTATGAAAAATGCAAATCCTGTACTCTTAGAGCCTATTATGAAAGTAGTTGTTACAGTTCCGGAAGAGTATATGGGTGATGTTATGGGTGACTTGAACTCAAGAAGAGGAAGAATTGAAGGAATGGAAGCAAGGAATGGTGCACAGGTTATTACAGCTAATGTGCCTTTGTCTGAAATGTTTGGATATGCTACAGCTTTGCGTTCAAGGACCCAGGGAAGAGGCGTATTCACAATGGAGATAAGCCACTTCGAAGAAGTACCCAAGAATATTCAAGAGCAGATTATAGAAGGTAGAAAAGGTTAATATAATCTGCAATATACTGAATTAAAAGCAGGAAACATATAAATGAACTTGTATGTTTCCTGCTGAAAGATATTAATATTTATAGTTTATAAAAAATCTATAATTAATAAAATTATCAGTTGGATAACTGAAAAAAGGAGGAGAATTTGCAATGTCAAAAGCTAAATTTGAAAGAAGCAAACCGCACGCTAATATTGGAACGATAGGTCACGTTGACCATGGTAAGACCTCATTGACAGCAGCGATTACTAAAGTTTTGGGCTTCCAAGGTAAAGCAAACTATACATCTTATGAAAATATTGATAAAGCTCCGGAAGAAAGAGAAAGAGGAATTACCATTTCAACATCCCACGTTGAGTATGAAACAGATAATAGGCACTATGCGCACGTTGACTGCCCCGGTCACGCTGACTATGTTAAGAACATGATCACCGGAGCTGCACAGATGGACGGTGCTATTCTGGTTGTATCGGCTGCAGACGGTCCGATGCCTCAGACAAGAGAACACATCCTTTTGGCTCGTCAGGTTGGTGTGCCATACATAGTTGTGTTCTTGAACAAGTGTGATATGGTAGATGACGAAGAACTTATCGAATTGGTTGAAATGGAAGTAAGAGAGCTGTTGAGCTCATATGAATTCCCTGGAGATGATATTCCGATAGTAAGAGGTTCAGCACTTGCTGCTCTTGAAAGTGCATCAACAGATATTAATGCTCCTGAATATCAGCCAATTGTTAAGCTGATGGAAGAAGTTGACAAATACATCCCGACACCGGAAAGAGCAACAGACAAGCCGTTCATTATGCCTGTTGAGGACGTATTCACAATCACAGGTCGTGGTACTGTTGCTACAGGTAGGGTTGAAAGAGGAACTCTTAAGATGGGTGAAGAAGTTGAAATCGTTGGTTTGATGGACGAGCCGAGAAAGACGGTTATTACCGGTATAGAAATGTTCAGAAAGCTTCTTGACCAAGCTGTTGCCGGTGACAACATCGGTGCTCTCTTAAGAGGTATTCAGAGAACTGAAGTTGAAAGAGGTCAGGTATTGGCAAAACCCGGATCAATTAAACCTCATACTTATTTTGAAGGACAGGTTTACGTTCTTACTAAAGAAGAAGGTGGAAGACATACTCCTTTCTTCAACAATTACAGACCTCAGTTCTATTTCAGAACAACTGACGTTACCGGTGTAGTTGAGCTTCCTGAAGGAACAGAAATGGTTATGCCTGGTGACCACATTACAATGAAGATTAAGTTGATAACTCCAATAGCTATGGAAGAAGGATTGAAGTTCGCTATCCGTGAAGGTGGAAGAACTGTTGGAGCTGGAAACGTTTCAAAGATAATTGAGTAATAATTAATTATTAATTAAAAAATCAAGGGGGCATTGCCCCCTTGATTTTTTAAAATATCCCAGCAAACACGAGCTTATTCAGTCAGAAAGTTCTATAATGCTGGATTTGTTTGAAAAAGCTTACCTAGACAAACAGAAGCTTGTCACCAATACATGTGTTTGTCTTCTTTATTGTACCGGCAGGCAATTCCAACACGCGGCGTGAGCCGAATACTATTTTGGAACATTTCCACGGTGGAATGCTTTCAATCAAATGTACAACCCGGTCGTCACGGCCTATAAATACCACGTCCAGAGGAAATTTCATAAAAAACATGTGTATTGAGTTGCAGGGTTCAATTAAAAGACCGGCATTATCAGGCAGAGAGTTTTTAAACATAAGTCCTAAGAAACGTTTTGTAAAAGTGTTTGCAATGATAGTATCCATGGAAAGAACAGAGCCTTTGGTTCCGTTTTCAACAGTCATAAGATACCCCTCCAGAGAAATCCGGATATAGCCCGGGTTTATGGTATTAAAAAATGGTAACAATCAATCAGACAAATCTTAAAAATCAGCGTATAATTAAATAAATAGACAATGAAGAATGAAATTGAAATGCTATACATATATTTTATCATAAATTCAACAAATTTCAACAAAATACTCTGAAAATTATTAATGCCTCTATGGATTCAAAATGGGTTTGCCATACGAAGACAAAAGAAAGGGGTGATTGGTTTTCAGTAAGTAAGGAGGTGACATACAGTTGGAAACACCTGATGTTGACCTGATAAGTAAATGCCTGAACGGAGACAATGACGCGTTTTGCGTGCTGGTGACGAGATATAAAAAGTTGATTTATAGTGTTGTGTATAATATGATAAATAATAAAGAAGAAGTCAACGATATTGTTCAGGAGGTTTTTATCAAAATATACAGTGCCCTGGATAAATATAATCCGGAATATAAATTTTCAACCTGGGCGGTCAGGATTGCAACAAATTGCTGTTTGGATTATATTAGGAAAAAAAGGAATAGATGCGATATCCATTGAGGAAGCCATTGGTGTTTCCGACAATATTGACACCCCGGAAGAGGAATATATCAAGAATGAAAAGAAAAAAAGAATTAATGATGAATTAAACCGCCTACCGGAAAAATATCGCATACCTTTGATATTGTTTCATAAAAACGGCCTGTCCTATGATGAAATTGCCCAGGTTTTAAAGGAACCAATGTCTATTGTTAAAAACAGGTTATATAGGGCAAGACTTATGTTAAGAGAGAGCTTATCTTCCGAGAGAGAGGAAGGGATTTTATGAATTGTGAATTGTATGAAGATTCTATAATGAAGAATTTGGACGGAGAAATTGACGACATTGAAAATAACCGGCTAATGAAGCATTTGAGTGAATGCAACGAATGCAGAAGGAAACTTGAAGATTTAAAGAATATTATGAGTGCTATAGAACAGACAGATATTATCGAGCCTCCTTGCGATTTGGAGCAGACTGTTATGGAAAAGGTTAAGAGGCTGGATATTTATAATAAAAGGATTAACGAAAAGAAGATAATTGCGTCATATTTTATAGCAATTATGATGTTTTCGGCTATACTTGTGCTTTCTGCAATCCTATTCAAGGAAAACATATTTGGGTTTATGCTGGTGGTAGGAGCTCCCAAATCGGTAACCTATATGGTGTATGAATATCTTTCAGGTCTCGATTCGATTATTGCAATAGCGGTATCGTGTATAAAAGTGCTTAAGGGTGAAATTGCGGATTTTAATTATCTTTTGCTTGGAATGCTTGCGATTATCTTTATGGAGAAAGTTTATGAAATTAATTTGTTGCAAAGAAGAAAGGAGAAGAAAAATATTCCAGAAACATGAGTTACGCAGTCTAGAGCCTGTAAATACTCCTCAGGGTCGAGCAAAACTCACTACGTTCAAACAATGCTCTCCCAGACCTCGTCGTATTAACAGGCTCTACGACTGCTACATAAAGTTTCTTCCATATTTTTCTTTGCCTATGAGAAAAGGAGAAGAAAAATATTCCGGAAACATGAGCTACGCAGTCTAGAGCCTGTAAATACTCCTCAGGGTCGAGCAAAAATTAAAAATTTAATAATCGATTAAATATTAACAAGAAAACGAAGCATTTCTATTAAGACTTCGTTTTTTTTGTTTAAGAAAATAATACTTGAATTTTATAAAGAAATAACTCTAATAATAAATAATCGAACGGAGGTGATTTCATGGACGATGATTTTAGAAAAAATGATGAAATCATTGAAGAATCAAGAAAAAACAGCAATGACGAAGAACGGCAAAAAGACAGTTTTATCGATAATGAGAGAATAAATACCGATGATAAAGGTGCGATTGCACTCGAAAGGGTAGATAAACTTTATGTTGTTTTAGGATGGATAAGTGCGGCATTGACAGTATTTGTAACACCACTGTTTGCAATTGCCGGAATAACCTTTGGAGTATTGTTGAATAAGCAGCAAAAAGGCAGTGGTAATGTAATCATTATAAGTAACGTTGTACTTGCATTGATCAATATTGTTTTGAGCCAAGTATTTCTTATGCTGATAAATAACATGATATACCGGTAAATGATACTGTATTTAATATGTGAAGAAAAATATTGCAGAAACTTATGTTTCATCTTTATTTTTCTTCACTAATTTTTCACTTAATTATTATTGCCACGGAGGAAAAATATATGCAAATAAAGAATAAAAAATTAATTATGTTTTTTCTGACGGTTAATTTGATTGCTTTCGCTGCAGGATGCAAAGGAGCACAGCACAGTGAGGAAAATGAAGAGGTAAAGATAAAAAATAATGAGCTTAACATAGAAAACGTAAGTCCTCGAATTTCAGGCGGAGATTTGAGAAACTTGGCTACTGAGGATACAAATAATGGGCTTATTGAGATAGGGAGTTTTTCCACCGAAATATTGGATGACCATAAAAACAGAGTTAAAAACCTTCGTATTGCGGCGGAAAGCCTTAACAATAAAGAAGTGCTGCCCGGTGAAGAGTTTTCCTTTAATGATACAATAGGAAAAAGAACAGAGGGAAAGGGATATAAGAAGGCACCCATTATTAAGAGAACAAAGGATGGGCCTAAAAAAGACTATGGAGTTGGAGGCGGCGTTTGCCAGCTTTCTTCCACATTATATAATGCAGCCGAGAAAGCGGGATTTAAAATTACAGAAATACACCATCACTCGAAAAAGGTGGGCTATGTTCCCGAAGGAAGGGATGCGACGGTGGTTTACGGATCCAAAGATTTTAAATTTATAAACAACCGTTTGAATCCAATTGTTATTAAAGCGTCGGTATCGGAGGGGAAGGTTGCCGTAAGTATATTTGAAATGTTAAAATAAATATAAATTATTGAGTCATTGAAAATCAAAATAACCGGGCATTACGTAAAGATATTTTTTAATACGGAATGTACGGGATTGAAATATAAACCGTGGTTTTGATAAAATACTGGTGTTATAATTAAATCATTATATTGTGGAAAACTGGTTATTTGGGAGGATATAAGTTACATGGTAAAAAAGGAAATTACAATAACAACTAAAACCGGATTGGGAGCTAAGCCGGCTGCTTTATTTATTCAAAAGGCATCTAATTATAAATCAAGTATCTGGATTGAAAAAGGCGAGAGGAAGGCTAATGCTAAAAGCTTGCTGGGGCTTTTGGCATTGGGAGTTGATTGCGGCAGCAAAATAGTACTTATTGCCGAGGGTGATGACGAAAAAGAAGCGGTTGAAGAATTGGGTGAGCATCTTTCATTAAAACTGGAAGAAAGTGTTTAGCTATGGCGAGGAAAACTTTCAAAGCCGAAGCGGTTTCCTTTGGCATTGGTATGGGCAGGTTATTTTTCATTAAGGAGCCCGATGTAAAAATCAATGAGGATCTGATAGAGGAATCCCAAGTCGAAAATGAGATTACAAACCTTGAGGTTTCCATATGTAAAACCTTTATTGAAATTCATGATTTAAATGACGGATTTAAAGGAATACTAAGTGAGAAGGAAAACCGCATTTTTGATTTTTACTCACAAATACTTGATGATAAAAAATTCTTTGAAGAGATTAATGATACTATCAAAAATAAGAGATACACTGCTCAGAGGGCAATACATACATGTATTCAAAAGTACATAGATGAAATATTAAAAAGTGATAATGATTACATAAAGCAGAGGGCTTTTGACCTGATTGATATAAGGAAAAGACTTTTGAAAAATATTTCCGGCAGCAATGAAATAAAAACAGAGGATATAACAAAGGATCATATAGTGGTGGTGGATGAACTTACACCTATTCTTGCGGCAGAGCTTGGAAAAAAGGAAGTTAAAGGTGTTGTGGCAAGGGAAGGTGCCGGTTATTTTACCCATGCGTCAATAATTCTCAGAAGTACCGGTATACCGGCTCTAAACGGGGTTAATATCCGGGAACCGGATAAATTTTCGGACAGCCCGGCCATAGTGGATGCGGTAAACGGCGTACTGATTGTTAATCCGTCGGATCATGATATAAAGGCTTGTATAAGGAATTCAAATAAAAAGAGTGCTTGCGTGATAAAAAACAGTGGTGAGGATGATGGTGCTTCAGATGATGAGAAAAACGAGAGCTTAGTGACTGCGGATGGTGTCAGGGTGCATTTGCTTTTAAACATCAGCAGCGTTAAAGAGTTCCTTAGGGCCAGAAAGTCGGATATTGAAGGAATAGGCCTGGTCAGAACCGAGTCTTTGTTTATAAATTATAAAAAAATCCCCGATGAAAGCAGACAGTTTGCAGCTTATAAAAAGATTGTAACGTGCATGGGAAACAAGCCGGTTATAATTAGAACCGCGGATATCGGCGGAGACAAGGTGCCGGAATTTTTGAACATGAATGATAATTCTATAAGCCGAAGTGACCGGGGCATTAAAAGGTCTTTGGAGCAAAGACAGGAGTTTATTACTCAAGTACGTGCCATATTGCGTGCTTCCGAATACGGTAATGCTGCAATTTCTTTTCCCATGGTGGATACCGCTTGCGAGATTAAAGAAGCAAGGGAAATAATAGACTATGTAAACGATGAACTGGAAAGAATAAACGGTAAGCGGCAAAGCATTAGGGTCGGTACAATGATAGAGACGGCTTTGTCCGTTGAAAACCTTGAAGAGATATTAAAGCAGGTGGATTTTATAAGTATAGGCACCAATGACATGCTCCATCAGATATGTGAGCAAAACAGGAAATGCTCCACACTGGAAAAAAGGTCATACCTTGAGCCGGTAATGCTTAATACTATAAAATATTGTGTGGACAAGGCTTTGGAGAATAAAACGGAAGTCAGTGTTTGTGGAGAAATGGCGACGGATCCTATGGGTGTGGCGGTTTTACTTGGGATGGGCATACGCAATTTCAGTATGAGCCCTGCTTCTGTCAATGACATATATAATTTTGTTAAAGGCATAAGCATCACGGAGGCAGAGGATTTGGCAAGGAGGGTACTTGAAAAAGACAGCCTTCGGGATGTAAAAAAATTACTTACAAAATGGATGAAAGCCAGGAAGTGAAAAAGTGTTCGATATACAGGAAGAATTAAAAAAATTGCCCGAGAAGCCGGGCGTTTATATTATGAAAGATAAAAACGGTCAAATAATATATATAGGGAAAGCTGTTGTCTTAAAGAACAGAGTAAGGCAATATTTTCAGTCCCTGGCAAACCAGACTCCAAAGGTACAGGCTATGGTGCCTTTAATTCATGAGTTTGAGTATATAGTTACCGATACCGAGCTTGAGGCGTTGATTTTGGAATGCAATCTTATAAAAAAGCACCGCCCCAAGTTTAACATACAGTTAAAGGATGATAAAACCTATCCTTATATTAAGGTAACCATGAATGAGGAATATCCAAGGGTTTTAGTGACCCGAAGGGTTGAGAAGGACGGGGCGAAATACTTCGGTCCTTACACCAGCGAGTTTGCGGTAAAGGAAACGATGGACCTTATAAAAAAGCTTTTTCCCGCAAGAACGTGCAACAGGCCCTTAACAGGGGAACCGACAAAACAAAGGCCTTGCCTGAATTATTATATATACCAGTGCCTCGGACCCTGTCAGGGAAATGTGAGCAAGAAGGAATACAGGTCCCTTATGGCGGATATCTGCAGTTTTCTTGGTGGAAAACAGGAGGATATATTAAAAAGGCTGGAGCAGGACATGAAGGAAGCATCGGAGAAGCTGGAATTTGAAAAGGCGGCGAAGATCAGGGACAAGATAAACAGCCTTAAGCATATAGCCGAAAAACAGAAAATTGTTTCTACGGCCATGGAGGACCAGGATATCATCGCTTTTGCAAGAGGAGAAGCGGATTCGTGTATTCAGGTGTTTTTTATCCGGGGCGGAAAGCTTATCGGAAGAGAGCATTTTATCCTGGAAGGTACCGCGGACGAAACGGACAATGAGCTGATGTCCGCATTTATAAAGCAGTTTTACAGCAGTGCCGCCTATATACCCAATCAAATAGTTTTACAGGAGGATATTGACGAAGCAAGCATTATTGAGAGGTGGCTCAACAGCAAAAGTCAGACAAAGACATATATTAAGGTACCGAGAAAGGGCGAAAAATTGAGACTGGTGGAGATGGTAAAAAAGAATGCCCTTATTGAGCTTGAACGTTTCAGAGATAGAATAAGCAAAGAGGATGCTCTGGCAAAAGAGGGATTGGAAAGGCTTACAGAGGTCCTGGCTTTGGATAAATCCCCCGAGAGAATAGAAGCCTATGACATTTCAAACACGGGAAGCACTGAAATAGTGGGATCAATGGTGGTGTTTGAAAACGGGCGCCCGAAAAAGAGCGACTACAGAAGATTTAAAATTAAATCGACAAATATACAGAATGACTATCAGAGCATGCAGGAGGTTATTTTCAGAAGATTTAAACGGGCACAGAAGGAATTTGAAATAAATGTTGATGACGAAAAAGCAGGTGCCGGGTTTGGAAGGCTCCCCGATCTTATACTGGTGGACGGCGGATTGGGACATGTAAATGCGGTTAACGGCACATTAAAAGAGTTTGAGTTTAATATTCCCGTATTCGGCATGGTGAAAAATGAAAACCACAGAACAAGAGGGCTTGTATCGGAAGAGAAGGAGCTGGAGCTTTCTAATGATATTACACTTTTAAGATTTGTGACATCGATCCAGGACGAAGCCCACAGGTTTGCATTGGAGTATAACAAAAAGCTTAGGGCAAAAAGATACAGGGGTTCGGTTTTGGATGAAATAGAGGGAGTCGGTCCTAAACGCAAAAAGCTTTTAATTAAGCATTTCGGATCGGTTAAAGCCATAAGAAATGCCGATATTGATGATTTGGCTGCGATAGAAGGAATAAGCAGGGACTTGGCTCAAAAGATTTATGATTTTTTCAGACAGTAAATCCGGTTTAAAATATATTGGCAAGAGGAGTATTAACATGGCAATATTTGCAATTTCAGACCTGCATCTTGCATATGGAATTGATAAGCCTATGGATGTTTTCGGCGACCGCTGGACAAATTATATGCAAAGGCTGAAGGATAATTGGGAGGCGACTGTAGGATCCGATGATTGTGTCATTGTTCCGGGGGATATATCCTGGGCTACATATATTGAACAGGCAGTTGATGATTTTATGTTTATTGAAGCCCTTCCCGGGAAAAAAATTATATCGAAGGGAAATCACGATTACTGGTGGACTACCATGAGCAAGCTGAGCAAATTTCTTGCGGAACATGACCTAAAAACCATCAGCTTTATGCATAATAACAGCCTTATAGTCGAAGACTATATAATTTGCGGGTGCAGAGGCTGGAAGTGTCCCGGTGATGATGATTTTACTCAAGAGGATAAAAAGATATATGAAAGGGAGCTTTTGAGGCTTGAGCTGTCGTTAAAGAGTATTCCGGCTCTAAAGGAGCCTTCAAAAATTATTGTTGCAATGCATTATCCGCCCTTTAATCCGGAAGGAAAACCGTCGGAATTTGTGGAAATAATGAGGAAATACGGAGTAGTGAAATGCCTCTATGGGCATTTGCACGGGAATAGCTATAAAGGTGCTGTAATTGGAGAGTTTCAAGGCATTGAGTTTAATTTGGTCTCGGCGGATTATTTAAGTTTTGTGCCCTTAAGAGTAAGCTTGTAAAATTTTTAGTGTTTGTATTGGATTTTCAAAACATATTATGTTATAATGTAATGGCTTAATTTGATGGGAAATTATTCGGCATTAATCGGCAGCAATGGTGAATTTTAATACTGAAATTACTGAATTTTAATATAAATTTATAACTTAATAATGGGAGGATTTGTTTTAATGAACGTTAAGGTTGAAAAAAAGGATAAGAATATTGTAGAACTGGAAATTGAGGTTGAAGCGGAAAAATTTGAGGAAGGACTTCAAAGATCCTATCAAAAAAACGTACGGAAATTTAATGTTCCCGGGTTCAGAAAGGGTAAGGCTCCGAGAAATATTGTAGAGAGGTATTACGGAAAAGAAGTCCTGTATGAAGATGCGATTAATATTGTTTGTTCTGAAGCATATGATGAGGCAATCAAGGAAAATGACATACATCCGGTAGACATGCCGAGCATAGAAATTAAAGAGGTCGGAGAAGGTAAGAATCTGTTGTTTACGGCAAGCGTAACCGTACTTCCCGAAGTGGAGCTTGGGCAGTATAAGGGTATTGAGATTGAAAAGCCTGACGTTAACGTAACCGACGAAGAAGTTGAAGCGGAAATAAAGAAAGTTGCGGAGAAAAATGCAAGGATTATGTCGGTGGAAGACAGAGGAATTCAAAAAGGAGATCTGGCACAGATAGACTTCGAAGGCTTTATTGACGGAGAGCCCTTTGAAGGAGGAAAGGCCAGCGACTATATTCTTGAAATAGGATCGGGAACCTTTATCGAAGGGTTTGAAGATCAGCTCATCGGCGGAAGGCCGGGGGATGACATCGATGTTAATGTTACCTTCCCCGAGGATTACGGAAAGAAGGAACTTGCAGGAAAGCAGGCTTTGTTCAAGGTAATTGTTAATGATGTAAAAGTTAAAGAGCTTCCTGCTATAGATGATGAATTTGCCAAAGACGTCAGCGAATTTGACACATTGGAAGAGTATAAGGCAGATATCAGGAAGAAGCTTGAGGACAATAAGGAACATATGGCAAAGCATAAAATAGAAGATGATGTGGTTAATAAGGTTGCTGAAAATGCTACAGTAGATATTCCGAAGGTCATGATTGATACCCAGGTGGAAAGGCTTGTACGTAGTTTTGATGCTAGATTGCGTTATCAAGGGCTGGATCTGGATAAGTATATTACCATTATGGGCATGGATTACAACACTTTTAGGGAGCAATTAAGGCCTGAGGCAGAGAAGGAAGTCAGGACTCAACTGGTATTGGAAAAAATCCGCCAGGTAGAGAATATTAATGCATCGGATGAAGAGGTTGAGGAAGAAATCAAATCAATGGCTGAAAATATGAAGCAGGAAGTTGATGATTTTAAGAAACATTTAAAAGATGACGATATAGAATATATTAAGACCAATATTGAAATCAGAAAGGTTATAAAACTTTTGGTGGACAACGCAAAAATAGCATAAAAGAAGTTTAATAATTGGACAATATGGGAAAAGATATATAAGATTACAAATTGACAGGAGGGGATATTATGAGTTTGGTTCCGATAGTAGTAGAGCAGACTAACCGTGGTGAGCGTTCATATGATATTTATTCCAGGCTTTTGAAGGATAGAATAATAGTTTTAAGCGATGAAATTAATGATGTTACGGCAAGTCTTGTGGTTGCTCAAATGTTGTTTTTAGAGGCTGAAGACCCTGACAAGGATATTCAGTTATATATAAACAGCCCGGGTGGCTCGGTAACATCAGGTTTTGCCATATATGATACTATGCAGTATGTTAAACCGGATGTATCCACAATTTGTATCGGTATGGCAGCCAGCATGGGTGCATTCCTTCTTGCTGCCGGTGCCAAGGGAAAGAGATTTGCACTTCCCAACAGCGAAATTATGATACATCAGCCGCTAGGTGGTGCCCGGGGTCAGGCAACGGATATAAAGATTCACGCAGAACAAATAATTAAAATAAAGAACAAGTTAAATAAAATTCTGAGTGAGAGAACGGGGCAACCTTTTGAAAAGATTGAAAGGGATACGGAAAGGGATTTCTTTATGTCTGCAGAGGAAGCTAAGGCTTATGGAATTGTCGATGAAGTAATGGAAAGAAGAAAATAAATGAGGTGGTAGTTGGATGTCCAGATATGATGAAAAAAAGCAGCTGAAATGCTCCTTCTGCGGAAAGACCCAAGAGCAGGTCAAAAGACTGGTAGCAGGACCGGGTGTGTACATTTGTGATGAGTGCATTGAGCTTTGCTCGGAAATAATTGAGGAGGAGTTTGAGGATTCAAAAGCTGATGCCGATCTGAACAGCATACCAAAGCCTACGGAAATAAAGGCCATACTGGATCAGTATGTAATAGGCCAGGAAGCTGCGAAAAAGTCGTTGGCTGTAGCAGTTTACAACCATTATAAGAGGATTAATTCGGATTACAAAGGTTCGGATGTGGAACTCCAAAAAAGCAATATAGTTATGCTTGGACCTACGGGTTCAGGAAAAACGCTTTTGGCACAGACCCTTGCGAAGATTCTGAATGTTCCTTTTGCAATAGCGGATGCCACATCCCTTACTGAGGCAGGTTATGTCGGTGAGGACGTTGAGAATATTCTCTTAAAACTTATACAGGCGGCAGATTACGATATTGAGAAGGCGGAAAAAGGAATAATATATATTGATGAGATTGATAAAATTGCAAGAAAATCAGAAAATCCTTCAATAACAAGGGATGTTAGTGGGGAAGGCGTTCAACAGGCCTTGTTAAAGATACTTGAGGGAACCATTGCTTCAGTACCTCCTCAGGGAGGAAGAAAGCATCCTCATCAGGAGTTTATACAGATTGATACCACTAATATTCTTTTTATATGCGGTGGAGCCTTTGACGGAATCGATAAGATTATTGAAAACAGGATAGGAAAGAAAACTATGGGCTTTGGTGCTAAAATAGAAAGCCCGAAAAAGATTGATGTGGGAGAAGTATTGAAGAATATTCTTCCTCAGGATCTTTTGAAATTTGGACTTATTCCTGAATTTGTAGGAAGACTTCCAATTATTGTATCTCTTCATTCTCTTGACAGAAATGCTCTTATGAAGATTTTGAGTGAGCCTAAGAACGCTCTTGTAAAACAGTATCAGCGGCTCTTTGAGATGGATGACGTTATTCTTGAGTTTGAAAAAGAGGCCCTGGAAGCTATAGCGGATAAGGCCATTGCCAGAAATACCGGTGCAAGGGGACTTAGGGCAATCATTGAAGAGATTATGCTGGATATAATGTATGATATCCCGTCTCAGGAGAATGTTGAGAAATGTATAATTACGCGGGATGCTGTTGAGGGTAAGGCTAGTCCTACAATAATAATCAATGAGAATAAAAAATCATTAAAAAAGTCTATAAATAAAAAATCCAGAGTTAAGAAGGAATCAGCTTCTTAAACAGGGTACATTGAACAAAGTTAAGAAAATGTTTTGAATACTTAAGTTTCTTTCACTTTTTTAAATCTCTAAAAGAGATGTACATGTTGAGAAAAACGATCAGAAGTCAGGTAAATAACCTGGCTTTTTTTGTTGCGCATATGAATGAAGTGCTGCGCGAAAATCTTTTTTAAAATCTTAGGATAAAATATCTAACACAGTAAATAATATAAATACGGCATTTTCATTGAAGCAACTATATATTTAGCAAATGAACAGTAAAAGATGCATTAATAAGCCTTATATTGATGAAGCTTATAGAATTTCACAAATTAAAACAGAAGATTTGGTAATAATATAATCAAGGTGAAGAATTCAAAATATAGATCTTTTGGGGAGGACAAACAATGATAACAACCACTCTTTTTATCATACAGTTTTTTTTCTCAATCATAATAGGGTTGTACTTTTTAAATCTTTATAGATCGCAGCAGGGCAATAAAAGTGCAATTGAAAAAGAGTCAAAAAAAGAACTGGACAAGCTGAGAAGATTAAGAGAAATAAAGCTGACAGAGCCTTTGTCTGAAAAAACAAGACCTTCGACATTGGAAGAAATAGTGGGGCAGGAGCAGGGTATCAAAGCCTTAAGAGCAGCCTTGTGCGGTCCGAACCCGCAGCATGTGATAATTTACGGTCCACCGGGTGTGGGTAAAACTGCCGCTGCCAGGGTAATCCTTGAAGAGGCAAAGAAAATCGACTTGTCACCTTTCAAAAGGGATGCCAAGTTTATTGAAATGGATGCAACAACATTAAGATTTGATGAAAGGGGAATTGCAGACCCGCTTATCGGTTCTGTACATGACCCGATATACCAAGGGGCAGGAGCATATGGAGTGGCAGGCATACCGCAGCCCAAACCCGGAGCTGTAACAAAGGCCCATGGCGGAATATTGTTTATTGATGAAATAGGAGAACTTCATCCCATACAGATGAACAAGCTCCTGAAAGTATTGGAGGACAGGAGAGTATTCTTTGAAAGTGCGTACTACAGCTCGGAGGATAAGAATATTCCCTACCATATACATGAGATATTTCAAAAGGGCTTGCCGGCGGATTTCCGGCTTGTAGGTGCGACAACCCGGACAGCGGATGAAATTCCTCCTGCAATCAGATCCCGCTGTGTTGAGATATATTTTAGACCCCTAACACCTTCCGAAATTATAAAAATAAGCAACAACGCCGCACAAAAGGGCGGTTTCAATATGGAAGAGGGTTGTTCGGAGCTGGTGGCCAAATACGCTCAAAACGGAAGAGAGGCCGTTAATATTGTTCAAATTGCCGGAGGAGTTGCACTGGTTGAGGGCAGAAGCCAGATAAAAAGAAAGGACATTGAGTGGGTGATTGAGTTTGGACATTACAGTCCCCGGATTGAGAAAAAGGTAAAGCATGAAGAACAGGTAGGGTGCATAAACGGTCTTGCAGTGTTCGGAAACTGCACCGGTGTTGTAATTGATATTGAGGTAAGTGCAATGAAAGTAGCCCGGGGAAACGGAAAGGTGAAGATTACGGGAATTGTTGAAGAGGAGGAAATGGACTCAAGGGGACAAAAATTAAGAAAAACCAGTTCGGCAAGGTCTTCTGTGGATAATGTTCTAACGGTATTAAAGAAGGTGATGGATATAGACTATGAAGACTACGACATCCACTTGAATTTCCCCGGAGGTATTCCCATAGACGGACCATCGGCAGGTATTGCCATAGCCACGGCCATATACTCTGCGGTTAAAAATCTTCCTATCAGCAGTGAAATCGCAATGACAGGAGAAATTTCAATTAGGGGCAAGGTTAAACCGGTGGGAGGTGTGCCGGCGAAAATTGAGGCGGCAAAAAATGCAGGAATTAAAAAAGTGATTATTGCGGAAGAAAACTGGCAGGAGATGTTTGAAAACATTGATATAGAGGTAATCCCCGTTAAAGATATTCATGAGGTTATGAAATTGGTATTTGGAAAGAAGGAAGGAGAAGCGGAGAGCATTTCCATTCAAAAGAATGCGGTTAATGTGCTCAGTGCATCGGGAGCATAAGCGATTAATTGCATGAAAGGGCACATCATTGTTCATGTGAAGAAAAATGTGGAAGAAACATTGTGAAGCAAGTTGTAGAGCCTGTTAATACGACGAGGAAAGGGAGAGCAACCACTTACGCGAAGCGAGTTTTGCCCGATCCCGAGGAGTATTTACAGGCTCTGAACTTGCGAAACTTAAGTTTCGGGAACATATTTCTTCACATTTATATGTACACCCTTTCATGCACCCGATAGCTGTTTACAAAACCGGATTAAAATAATAATATATATTTATGAATTTCTAAAAAGCGGGTGTTTAAATGAAAGATATTATTATATTGGGAATAGAGTCAAGCTGTGACGAAACATCGGCAGCAGTAGTCAAAAACGGACGGCAGGTTTTATCCAATGTTATTTCGTCACAGGTAAGCCTGCATCAAAAGTACGGAGGTGTAGTGCCGGAAATAGCGTCAAGAAAGCATGTGGAATTGATAATGCCGGTAATACACCAGGGACTTGAAGAAGCGGGTATAACCTTTGATCAGATAGATGCCATAGGGGTAACCTATGGACCCGGATTGGTTGGGGCACTTTTGGTAGGTTTGTCGGCAGCCAAAGCATTAGCGTTTGCACTGGACAAGCCCTTGGTGGGGGTTCATCATATCGAGGGACATATTGCGGCAAACTATATTGAGCACAGCCAATTAGAGCCGCCCTTTGTTTGCCTTGTTGCTTCCGGAGGTCACAGCCATATTGTATATGTTGAGGACTATGACAGGTTTGAGATTATGGGGAAAACCAGGGACGATGCGGCCGGAGAGGCTTTCGACAAGGTGGCACGGGCTGTGGGATTGGGCTATCCGGGAGGACCTTTAATTGACAAGGCTGCTAAAACCGGTAACAGCAAAGCCATTGCTTTTCCCAGAGTGGTCTTTAAAGACGGGAGCCTGGATTTTAGCTTCAGCGGACTTAAGACAGCCGTTTTAAATTATCTTAACACTATGGAGCAAAAGGGTGAGAAGTATAGTGTTGAGGACGTATGTGCAAGCTTTCAGGCAGCAGTAGTGGATGTTCTTACGGACAATTTGATTGCTGCGGCACAAATAAAAGGAACTAATAAGGTTGCTTTGGCCGGTGGAGTTGCAGCTAACTCCCTTCTGAGGAGCGAACTTTTGAATAAGGCTAAAAGTCACGGGTTTGAGTTTTATTATCCAAAACCTGTTCTGTGCACGGATAATGCAGCGATGATAGCAGCGGCGGCTTACTATGAATTTATAAAAGGCAAGACATCCGATTTATATTTAAATGCAGTACCCGGATTGAAACTGGGAGAAAGATAAAGGCAAAGGCTGTGGATAACTTTCTTGTTTATTCACAGCTTTTATTTTGCATTCGGATACAAATTTATTATAAAAAAAGGAATTATTGAAACGAATATAATAGATTGTAAATAGTATTTTGGTACTATATTTTTTTGCCGCAAAAATGCCATTATTAACCAATAAGGCTATCCGTCGAAAAAGAAGGGCTTTTAGCAAAACTCAGTTAAATCAAGGCTTTTGAGGCGAGAAGAAAAGACTTTTGAAGCTTTGTTTACGTAAATTACAAATAGATTTTAATATGTTTATAGGACAAAAGTACCAGTAAAATTATCCGGAATTGTGACGGAAGTTGTTGAAACTTGTCATGTGAATAATGTGGAAATATTACTTAAATACAGTTATACCATAAGGTTAAACTTGTGGATAACCATGTGGATATTGTGGATTAATATTTGTACAAACTGTTTCGAAAAAATGAAATAAAAAAGAAATGTTTAATTGAAAATTGATTTCAAAAAAGATTTATGTAAATTAAAAATGTTATAGAATAAAAAAGGGCTTGACGCCCTTTATGTTTTACTTTGATTAATTGCCTGAATAAAGGGAATAATACTGCATAACCTTTTTCACATAGTTCTGGGTTTCATTAAAAGGCGGTATACCGTTATACTTGATAACATTGTAGGGACCGGCATTATAAGCAGCCAGCGCGAGAACCATATCGCCATTGAACCTTACAAGCTGATCTTTGATATACCTTGTACCGCCGTCTATATTTTGTGCTATGTCCCATGGATCGCTTACTTTAAGTGCATCCGCAGTACCGGGCATTAACTGCATAAGTCCCTGAGCGCCGGAATGGGAGAGAGCTCTTGGGTTAAAGCTTGACTCTTGTTTGATTATTGCCCTGATAAGGTTTTCATCCACTCCATATTTTTGGGAAGCCACCTTGATATTATAATCTATCAGGCTCATAAGCTCATTTTGGTCACTGGGTATATAAGCCGTACTTTGAGCTCGGGAAAGCAGTGCCCTTTGATAGTCCAGGGTTCTGTCATTTCCTTCCTTGTCCACGGCTTTTACGGTACTGTTCTTTGTACTAAGGCTTTGCAATGCGAAAGTATTTGATGCATTTATATTGTTAACAGTCTCAGCACTATTTGAAAGAGTACTGTTGTTTACAACATTGTTTAATATGTCCTGAAAGGAGGAAGTTGTGGGTCTGTTGATTCTAAGAGGTACCCTGCTCTGAATTTCATTTAGTTTTTGTTCGAAAATGTCACTGACACGCAGCAAGAGCGATCACCCCGCCATTATTTTTATGATTACAGCTATGATATCGGCATTTGTTTAAAATAAAATAATAGCGAATATTAAGTTCAGGAAACTTCTTTTTTAACTCTTTTTACAAATTTAGAGCAAACCTTTTTAGCTTTTCCGTCATACTTTCGTACTGTGAATAATTGACATATGCCTACAGCCCTATCCTCAATATTTGTGGTATCGAATATAATAAAGTTTTCACAATCCACGCAGGTATTGATTTTTCTTTTTAAGGACTTAAGAGCAGGCATGAATCTATGTTTGGAACAGACGTAATCTGCTGAAACCACACCTTTTTCAATGCACAATATATCACCGTTTAAGCTTATTGTAGTCCCTTTAAGACAATTGTTACATGATCTCTTTTTCTGCAAATTGTTCTCCCCCCAACCGATATTTCTAATAGAGATTGTCTTTTTATCGACAACTTGCCGCTAACTGCAAATAGTTGAGACTCAGGGAATATTTATAGATATTTTTCCGTAAAGCTCCGTATATGATTATCAATTTGTAATTGATGCCATACAACACTACAATATTATAGCATCACAGAGCTAACTGTGGAAGGATGTGGGAAATAATATCGATTAATTAATTTTAAAATTGTAATTTATAAGGTATAATAGATTAATAAGTACAATAAATTTAAATACGCCGATTACAAGTCAATTCAGGGAAGTAAGGCCTTGGAGGCTCGGATAAATCGGTGGCATTTTTGCAAGGGGGATGGATGTGAAAAAGCCGATCATACTCAGGAAAAGATATATACCTTCGGAAATTATTGATATATCAGGTGATGAACTGCTTTTAAGAGACGATAATCTTCTGGTAACCAGATGGAAACCGATAAAAGAAAGACAGGATATTTCCGGAGGGATGTCTTTTACTTTCCTGAAAGAAGGATATAAGGTCAGTAAATTTTTTGGTGCTTCCGGAGAGTTTAAATACTGGTATTGCGATATAATAAACGTTTTGTATGAAGAATTGCAGGACAGATATACCTTGGTTGATTTACTTGTAGATGTAAAGATAATGCCCGACGGGCAGGTTGAGGTGCTTGATCTGGACGAACTGGCAGAGGCTTTGGAAAAGAATATTATAACGAAGGAAGAGGCTGTAAAATCCCTTTATACATTGAATAAAATACTTAAGATGGTCTATGAGGGCAAATTTCCCCCGGATCTTTGCCAAAAGGCTTATTAAACTTCCGGGCAATTCATATTTTCGTTGTTCATATTATTTATTATAAGGAGCATTGAACGATGGATAGATTTGTTGATTTGCACACCCATTCCACTGCGTCGGACGGCAGCATGACACCTTCCGAAGTTGTGAAACATGCAAAGGAAAACGGCTTATCCGCTATGGCACTAACGGACCATGATACTGTTGACGGAATAACGCAGGCTGTTGAAGAAGGAAAAAGGATAGGCTTGGAAGTGGTTCCCGGTGTGGAGATAAGTCTTGACTATAAAACAGAAATGCATATGCTGGGTTATTTCTTCGGCGATAGCTATAGGGAAATTGAGCCTTTGTTGGAGAGGTTCAGAAGGAGCCGGGAGGAAAGGAACCCCAAAATTATCGAAAAGCTCAATTCGATGGGATTTGATATTACCATGGAAGAGGTTATTGCCGAGGCGAAGGGGAGGATTGTGGCAAGACCGCACATAGCCAGTGTAATGGCTAAAAAGGGCTATGTGAAAGATGTGGCGGAGGCTTTTGATAAATATATATCCAATGGAAAACCGGCATATGTAAAAAGGGATTCATTGACTCCGGAAAAGGGAATAAAGGCCATAAGAGAGGCAGGAGGAATACCGGTTCTGGCCCATCCCATTCATTTGGGCCTAGATTGGGGTAAGCTTGACGAACTGCTTTCAACATTGGTTTCGGCAGGACTTATGGGAATAGAGGCTTACTATGTGGATAATACTCCCGAAGATACGGGAAATCTTTTAAATCTGGCAATAAAGCATAATATTATACCTACAGGAGGGAGCGATTTCCACGGCAGCTTTAAACCGGATATAAAAATAGGCAGTGGAAGAGGAAATTTAAAAGTTCCCTACGAGGCTCTTGAAAGATTGAAGTCCCTTGCTTGATTTATAATGCTGCTTTTTCACCGGAAGCAGCCTCCAAACTTTGACATGAGGAGTTGAACAGCAGGATCGGCAGAGTATGCGAGCTATATAAAAGGAAACATGAAAACAGAGTACTTGACAGAAAAAATAGAAATGTTATAATAATAGGGCATGATAAATATGTTGTTAAACATGCCCTTTCCTTGGGAAGGGTTATTTTTATCCGGTCAATCTGTAACATTAAACTGACAGGCGGTAATATAATGGTAAAGGAAGAAAAAAAGGTTGTAGCACAAAATAAAAAGGCCAGGCATGATTATTTTATTGAGCAAACCATTGAAGCAGGTATAGTTTTGTCGGGTACTGAAGTTAAGTCCATCAGGGCCGGCAAGGTTAGCCTTAAGGATAGCTATGCCAACATTAAAGACGGCGAGGTATTCATATATGGCATGCACATAAGTCCTTATGAGCAGGGGAATATATTCAATAAGGACCCTTTAAGGGACAGAAAGCTTCTTTTGAACAGGTTTGAGATCAATAAACTTATCGGATATATTCAGCAAAAGGGAATGACATTGGTACCGCTGGAGGTTTATTTTAGAAACGGCAGGGTAAAGATTGAACTGGGTATTGGAAAAGGTAAAAAACTGTATGACAAGAGAGAAGATATAGCTAAAAAGGATGCACAAAGGGAAATTGACAGGAGGATAAAAGAAAGCAGCAGATATTGATAATGGATATGTAAAACACTTGTGAAAACTAAATAATTATACATGGGGGCGTATTGGTTTCGACGGGATTGTTGAAGCTTGAGTAGCGGGTAGAGGATTCTCGTGGGCCTCTTTAAAAAACGAGAACCTAAAATAAACGCTGAAAACGATAATTACGTTTTAGCTGCTGCCTAATTTAGGCGGCCCGTCAGTCCGGGGTTCCTGCACCTCGGGTAGCTGGCGTCATTAAGTCAGGCCTTTTGAGCGGGAAGGTTAAACTCTAGAACTATCGCAGCGGTAGCCTTGAACTGCGACGGATTTTAAAGGATACCGATATCCAAAGCCTGCCCTTGGGCGTTGGATTGAGGGAATTTTAAATTGAGGGCTGCACCCGGAGAAGCTCTTGTGGATACGGTTTCGGACAGGGGTTCGACTCCCCTCGCCTCCACCAAAATACCAGAAAACCCTTGCATTGCAAGGGTTTTCTGACAGTCAGGCCAGTATCGCCCACAACGAACCCTTTTGGGGTCGGCTGTGGGTGTTTTTCTTTTCCGCATATCGTTTTTTATTTCTGTATATCGCATTTTTCTATATTATCATCTCTGATTTAATTTGATCATTTATATCAAAATGATTAAATTAATCTTGGTAATTTAATTTTATAATGATACACTTTAATTTAACTATTGGGCCATAGTATGATTAAATTGACCATTGCGAGGGATAAAATGAGAGATTTTGATTACACAAACCGTTGGCAAAAGCTTTTGACACCGGATATTGTTAACCTACTGACGCAAATTCATGAATTCAAAAGTGAGCAAACACTGTTTATAGAGGCTAAAGCCGATACGTTGACACAACTCATGGAAATAGCAAAGATTCAAAGCACTGAAGCTTCAAAGTTCGTGAAATCATAAAGGGCACACTTGGAAAAATCACAAAAACCGAAATATTGCAGAAATGCCCCGACATCAGCCAGGTTACCGTACAAAGAACTTTGAATGATCTGCTGAAAAAGGTGAGATTATCAAATTGAGCGGCGGGCGCTACACCTCATATGTATTACCCAATAAAAAATACTTTCACAGGTGAGGATATTTGGGCAAAAGAAAGTGCTGTTTGGGCATATTCAAAAGAACAGTGTGAAGAACATATAAAGCAATTTTTTTTAGTTTAGTAGAGTGCGAACAAGAATATGAATAAAAGTAATTGGGCCTGATACACAATGAAAAATCGTGCAGCAGGCCTATTTAATTCGGTTTAACATTTATATTTGCTATATTCGTTGAAAAAAATGTGTTAATGGAGCTAAAATTCGTCGTAAAAAATGTATTAAATAATCTAAAATTTATTGTAATTTATGAAATTGTGTGCTATACTATAGTCGTATTATATTATGGAGGTGCAGTTATGTACCGAGTCGCAATCGAGAATTTATATAAATGGAAAGCGAGTAAAAACCGTAAGCCGCTGATTATCGAAGGTGCAAGGCAGGTTGGCAAGACTTGGCTGATGAAAGAGTTCGGAGCAATGGCTTATGCGGATACTGTATATATCAACTTTGATTCCAATTCCAGAATGGCGGATCTGTTTGCATCAGACCTTGACACAGACCGTCTGATTTTGGGACTGGAGCTATATGCCGGACGAAAAATTAATCCCGATAATACTCTGCTGATTTTTGACGAGGTGCAGGAGGTGCCGAGAGCATTATCATCACTGAAATACTTTTATGAGAACGCACCGCAATATCATATTGTCTGTGCCGGTTCACTTCTGGGAATCGCTTTGCATCAAGGCACATCGTTTCCGGTAGGTAAAGTGGATTTCATGAAGCTCTATCCGCTGTCCTTCAAGGAATTTTTGATGGCAACCGGGAAAGAACGCTTTGCAGAGCTGCTGGACAAGCAGGACTACCAGATGATTAACTCCTTCAAGCAAACCTATATCGATGCACTTAAACAGTATTACTTCGTTGGCGGTATGCCGGAGGCGGTTCAAAGCTTTGTAGATGATAAGGACTTTAACGAAGTACGTAATATTCAAAAGCAGATTTTGGCGGCATATGAGCAGGATTTTTCCAAGCATGCACCAAACGAAATCGTTCCTAAAATCCGCATGGTCTGGAACAGTATCGCTTCCCAGCTTGCCAAAGAGAACAAGAAATTCTTTTACGGTCTTGTACGTGAGGGTGGACGGGCCAAAGAATTCGAAACAGCAATAATGTGGCTTGTTGATTGCGGTCTTGTGCACAAGGTCAGCCGTGTAAATGCGGCTCGCATTCCACTCAAAGCCTATGAGGATTTGAAAGCTTTCAAACTGTATATGGTCGACGTGGGACTTCTCGGCTGTATGACCGGTTTGCGCCAGCAAACACTTCTTGACGGGAACGATTTGTTTACCGAATTCAAGGGCTCTTTGACAGAGCAATATGTATGCCAACAGTTGAAAACAATAAATGATTTAGGTGTTTATTATTACACTAATGATCGTGGCTCTTGTGAAGTTGATTTTGTTATCGATACCGGAGAACAGATCATTCCGATTGAAGTCAAAGCAGAGGTCAATCTTAAAGCCAAGAGCTTGCGGGTATATAAGGATAAATACAATCCTGAAATATCAATCCGCACATCCATGGCGGACTATAAAAAGGAAGATTGGCTTATTAATCTGCCGCTGTTTGCAATAGAAAATGTAGTAAGCAAATAAGATATTCCATTTCAAAAGCTAAAAATCTAAAACTTGAGGGTTCTTTGCAGCAGGAGCAGTGAACCAGAACATACTTGTAAATAGAAGCAAATATACCGGTAAAACTTTTTTTGAATGCAAATATAACAATCGGTATTATAAATAGGGGTCTTATATGCCAGCCTAATACATTATGATGTCTTTCAAATGTCCGATTAAAAACATATCATTGGTTAGTAATAGTATTATAAATACTATGGTAGCAACTGCAAATAACATTTCGAATATAAAATCTATTTTCTTCTTAGTAAGCCTACTTGTATTTTAATTACTTTTATTCCGGATTCCATTAAATAGTATATGTAAGAGAGAATCCACAAAGTTGTCAAAGGCTTTATTTTTCAGTTTATGAATAAATTACTGATGCATGCAAAAAATAAATAAAACTGCTTGGAAAGGATTGTTTATGTTCAGATATATTTATAGGAAAATTCGCTGTTCATTATTAAAAAATATAGAAAAACGCATGCATCAGGATGCTTTAGCGGGTAAGAACAACAGTGAACCGATATTCCCTGACTTAAAAAGGAACCTGGAAGCAATTAAAGGTATTTTGCACAACAGCAGCGATGTGACAATACACGAGTTCAACTTTGGGCATGACAGAAGATTCAAAGGTGCCGTGATTTTTATCAATAGCATGGCAGATAAGGGAGAAATCAATAAAAATATACTGGAGCCTTTAATGTATGGCGCATTACTGCTTAAGAAGGATGCGGATATAGATTTTACCGATATTGATTGCGTAAGAAAGAACTTGATTCCTATAACGGATAGCCGGAAAGTGACACTGTTCAATGATTTGATTGAATGTTTATTGGCCGGGTCAACCATTCTATTGATAGACGGCTCAAAAGAGGCTTTGGTTATCAATTCCGGGAAGCGCGAATCCCGTGCTATAGACGAACCGGTAACAGAGGTTGTTGTACGCGGGCCCAGGGAGGGCTTCAATGAAAACGTAAATGTAAGCATTGCCCTTATTCGCCGTAAAATTAAAGATCCCGATTTATGTGTAGAAAAAATGATTATCGGTGATAAATCAAAAACAGATGTATATATTGTATATATAAAAAGTGTAGCAGATCCGAAGCTGATCGAAGAAGTCAGAAGACGGCTGAACAGAATAAAAATAGATGCTATTCTGGAATCAGGGTATATTGAACAATTTATTGAGGATAGTTCCTACTCTATTTTCCCTACTGTTTCAAACAGCGAAAAGCCTGACAGGGTTGCAGCCAAAATACTTGAAGGACGTGCTGCGATTTTGGTTGACGGTACACCTTTTGCTCTTATAGTACCCATGTTGTTTATTGAAAGCTTTCAAAGCAGTGAAGACTATTATTCCAGACCGTTTCATGCAAGCATTATGCGTATAGTAAGGTTTTTGTCCTATATCATCAGTATTTTAGGACCTGCAATTTATGTGGCATTGACTGTTTTCCACCAGGAGATGATACCTACACAGCTTTTGATATCCATAGCGGAAGGACGTGAAAAGGTACCTTTTCCGGCAATTTTGGAAGCTTTTTTGATGATGTTTACCTTTGACATTTTAAGAGAAGCAGGAGTACGATTACCGAAATCGGTAGGACAAACAATCGGTATTGTCGGAGCAATTGTACTGGGGCAGGCATCCGTTGAGGCCGGGCTTATAAGTCCTATTATGGTAATTGTCGTATCTGCAACAGCCATTGCAAGCTTTACCGTTCCGGCACAGACTGATTCCGGAACGATTCTTAGGTATATATATCTTGTACTTGCCGGACTTGCCGGAGGTTTTGGTGTAATTATGGGTCTTTTGGTAACGTTGTTTCATATGGCATCTTTAAGGTCTTTCGGAGTACCGTATTTATGGCCTGTTGTACCGTTTGATTTTTCAAGTTTGAAGGATGTTTTTATAAGGATGCCCCTGTGGAAATTGAAAAAACGTACAAAGGTTATCGTTTATGACGGTTCCGATTCTTACAAACGTAATCCGGGTTGATGTAGTTACAATTAAGGAAAGCAATTGTGATTCTACATAAAAGGAGCGGGCTGCGATGGGAAATAAGATGAATTTACCGATTATGAAATTGATTTGAATTTGCTGGTTTGGATAGACAAGGGCTCAATGTATATTACGCTCATCCATATTCTGCGTGGGAAAGGGGTACTAATGAGCGACATAATGGTCTTATACGGCGGTTCATACCTAAGGGAAAAGCTATTAAGGACCTAACCCTTGAGCAGATAAAACGAATTGAAAACTGGTGTAATAACCTGCCCCGGAAGATACTGGGCTACCGTACACCGGCAGAACTATTTAACGACGAAATACAGCGTATACTTGAGATCGTTCCAGACATGCAGTCTGTTAGTTAAGGACATACATTCCAACCCTTTACGAGTATAACAGGCGGGTGAAATGGTATCAAGGGGAAAACCGCCCTTGACACCATTTCACCCGCCTGTTGAAGAATGGTTAAGGTTGGAATGATAAATATCATCAGGTTTCTTTAAAAAGTGTTGCATTTAATATTGCAATTTAAGAATCTTTTTAAAAAGAAACTATTGACAAGTAATAATATTATTTATACTTTATTAAGTAAATAAATAATAACTGCTATATTAAAATAAAATGCATTTTATATTAAATAATGCTTCCCAAACTAATATAATCTATGCTATATGTTTGGGGAGCAAAGAAACAGTCTACAAAGATAGGTTACCTGGGTAAACTAATGTTTTGTAGAAAAATTTATAAAAAACAAGAATGGAGGAATGACAATGAAATTAAATAAAATGAAACTAAAATTTGGTGCAGCTGTTCTTGCGGCTACAATGTCTTTAGGTATCACAGCGTTTGCAGCTAGTGGAACTATAACTTATAAAGATATTTCTGCAGAATATTCTTTGAAGTGCGATTTTGGATGGAAAATTTTTAAGGATGATGATTCTGCTAAAGCAGACACTAAAATGGTTGGCGGCAAAAAAAGTGGACATAGAGTTGCCTGCAGGCTTGAAATGTGGGAAGATAGTTCTGGTGTAACTACATACAAATATGAGAGTGATGATGTATGGGCACAGTGCAATATAACATATTCAGATGTATACTGCTTTAAAAGCAGGCATTCAATAGATAACTCTAATAATACTAAAGAGTTAGTAGTTAAGGCATTATCAGAAAAAGAGCCATTAAATTAATAGTAGCTTACTTTTTGCTTGAAAATAAACATATAGTGGTTTTACCACTATATGTTTATTTTCAAACACTGAATCTTTTAGACATTAAATTACATTGCATAGGAGTATGATAGATTTCATGAAAAAAGTAATTAGAATGTTAATCAGACAGATTACAGCTTATCCGGTTTCGTCAATTTTTATAATAATTGGATTTGTTATTTCTCTGACATTGATTTCTTTTGGCACAACAAGCATTATAGAAATGGCTGAGAAATTGTCAGCTAAATTAAATTATGAGCCTCAAAATGCTATTAAAATAAGAGTTTCTTTACATAAAGACATAGAGGAAAAGGATGTTTTAAGCTTGTTTGGCGGGATTTCTGAAAATACTGGTGTTATTTTTAATAATATTTATTCTTTTATTGATAAATTGGAAGATAGAGGCATGATAGCTATTGAAGGTGAATATTATTCAAAGGATATTGTAAGGAGATATCCTTTGCTAAAGGGACGATACTATACAAGAAGTGAGTTAAATAATGGAGATAATGTAGTTTTAATAGGAAAAGAATTGGAGAAATATAGTGAAGAAAAAGGCAAAGAAAAAATTATTATGATTCAAAATATTGAATATAAAGTTATTGGAATAATTGGAGAAAGAGAAAAAAAGTCAATTCTGGATTATAAGGTAGTTATGCCTATTACATCTATACCTGAGGTGCATAAAGACAGAATTAAATATTCAAAAGAACTTGATTTTACTATACATAGTAATTATGGCGACACATATAAAGATTATAAAATTATTCGCCAAAATATAAATATGTTTGATGCAACATCGTCGATTGAAGAAAATATTATAGAAAACGATGTGGACATTGTTACAAGTATTTTGTCAAGACCAAGTATGCAGGTTTCACTATCCGTATTAGTATATATTTTTTCAATAATAAATTGTATAAACCTTACATCTTATTGGATAAATAAAAGGAGATATGAAATAGGTGTAAGGAAAGCTTTTGGGCAAACAAACTTCGATATTATTTATCTTCTTTTTAAGGAAATGCTGATTATTTCTGTATTCTCATATATATTAAGTTTAATAATACAGTTGTTCTTAAAGCTCTTTTTTACAGAGATTATAGGGATGCAAATTGAAATATCGGTAACACACTTTTTGACTTCAGCTTTTTTTGTCTTATTATCATCAGTACTAACGGTAATTATACCTGCGTTAAAGTCGATAAAGATGCAGCCGGTTGATGCGATGAAAGTTTAGAGAGGAGACGAATATGAGTTATTTTAAGATTATTTTTTCATCTTTTCTCAAAAGAAAACTAACTTATTTGCTCATAGTAATACAGCTTGTAATCACTTTTCTTATGTTAATAAAAGTATTTACAAATATTAGTGTTTTTTACTACCAGGAAAATAGTATTAAAAAATATACGAATTTAGATATGAACAAAACAGTCAGAGTAATATTTGAATATTCAGAAGAAACTCCAAGCTTTGTGGATAAGTTTAATGTGTTAAAACAATACATTAATAGTCTTGAAGGAGTAAGAGGCTATGGCGGGTATGATGGTACAGGCATGTATATTAATGATTTGGCTGAAAACGAAGATTATATTAATTTAAATAAAAAAATATATAAGAACACTTTCAGGGAGGAAAATCCCGGTATTTCGGAAATATTTTATACCGACGAAATTTGTTACAATATTCTTGATATTGAGATATATGAAGGTAGAAGTCTTAACAAAGATGACTTCAATACGGATAATGTTGAAGAGATACCTATTTTGGCCGGTTATAAATATAAAGATATAATAAAATTAGGTACTGTGCTTACAGTCGGGGATCAAAAAGAAAAATTTAAAGTAGTAGGAATAATGAAACCAAATAATAAATGGTTTTCAGATGACGATTATATAAGACTGCCATTAGAAGATATCGACAGCAGGTTTATAATTCCATTTACTCCTACTCAAAAAAACGATTTAATGTCTACATTATGTATGCTGCATAAGATGTTTTTTGTTCTGGACTCATCAGATGATTTTTTAACGCTCTCGGAACAAATAGAAAGAAAAGCCTTGGATTTGGGACTTAAAGTGAGTTGTGTGACAATGGCCCAGGAATTACAAGAGTATAAAAATGAAAAATTAGAAACTTTTAAAATTAATATATTTATTAGTATATTCTTTATGATAGCTGCTTTATCAGGGACGACAGCTGTAATTCTATCTTCAATAATTCAAAGAAAACGTGAGTTCGGTATCAGATTGGCAACAGGCGCAAGTATAAATAGCCTTAAAATCATCATTGTAGGAGAAATTATGCTAATAACTATTATTTCAGCCATTGTAGCGTTTGCTATTTCTTACTTAAATAATTATACTTCTATCAGTTTATATAAGGAAATTGTGTTTGATTTGTTCAAGGATGAAGTGCTGCTTTTTATTCTAGCATCTATAATTATAATGACTTTTGCTTCATCTATATTGCCAATAATAAAAATAAACAGATTACAGCCGAGAGAATTGATTGGGGGAAGAGAGTGATATGGAGATAATTAGGTTAGAAAATATAGGAAAGATATATGGAAAAGACAGTTATAAAACAATAGCGCTGCAAAATGTTAATTTAAAAATTAATGCCGGTGAGTTTGTATCTATTATGGGGGCATCAGGTTCCGGAAAGTCAACTTTGCTTAATATAATTGGATGTATGGATATTCCGACAAGTGGAAGCTATTATTTGAAAGGAAGTTTAGTTAATGGATATGGTAATTCAAAACTAAGCAAAATTAGAGGTTCTGTAATTAGCTTTGTTTTTCAACATTTCGCGCTTTTGAATGAATACACTGTTTATGAAAATGTAGAGCTGCCGTTGTTAAATATTAAGATCTCAAGAAGAGAAAAGAAAGAGAGGATATACCATTATCTGGAACAGTTGAAAATTAAAGACTTGGCGAATAAAAAACCAACACAAATATCGGGAGGACAACAGCAAAGAGTTGCAATAGCAAGAGCACTCGTGAGCGAGCCTGAAATAATACTTGCAGACGAACCTACAGGTGCTTTGGATCAAAAAACAGGCATTGAACTGCTAGAGATAATGAAAGCAATAAATAATGAGGGAAAAACTTTAATAATAGTTACCCATGACAATAAAGTAGCTTCGTATTCTAAACGGATAATTACTATAACGGATGGGAAGATAGATTCAGATGTGACTAATAATAGTGACTTGGAGGAAAAGATATCAAAATCATCATAATTTATTTAAAAAGAGGGGGATAAGAATGAGAAAAAAGATAATATCTATTGTAATAATAGTGATTGTTTTAATATCATCAGCTTTATTCTTTAGTTTTAGGTATAAAAATGATGTTAAGTTAGAAGAAAATCTGGAAGGATTATTTTTAGCAGAAGATTTTGATCCAAATTATACAACTTTTTATCAGGGAATTAATATTAATAAATCCAATATAAAGGAATTGACTGTTGATTTAGAAGTTGTTCTCGATGGAGGAAGTGTTGTGTTTGAGTTGAAATCTCCGGATAATGCAGTACAATGGACAGGAACTGTAAGCAAAGAGAGTATCTTTTCTGAGCAAAAAGTAATAAAAGTTAATAACTCAATTGGAAAATGGTATTTATATTTTTATGTGAATGAAGAGACTAATGGCAAATATAGTGCTCATGTAATAGGCAAGTAAAGGAATAAAAATATATAGAATCTTGATGTTCCAAATAAATTTGATTGCCACTTTAACCGGGCTCATCGCCCGGTCAAAGTGGCAATTATTATAAATATATAAATCTTATTTTAAGCGGGATTTATCCTTTTCATCAAATCTTGGCTTTAGAACAATGGTTGCAAGAGGTGGAATGCGGAGCTTCATAGAATAAATAAATAGGGGTTTCATATACCAGCCTAATACCTTATGATGTCTTTCAAATTTCCAATTAAAAAACACATCATTGGTCAGTAATAGTATTATGAAAAATACTATGGCAGCAACTGCAAATAACATTCCGAATATAAAATCTATTTTCTTCTTAGTAAGCCTACTTGTATTTTAATTACTTTTATTCCGGATTCCATTAAATAGTATATGTAAGAGAGAATCCACAAAGTTGTCAAAGGCTTTATTTTTCAGTTTATGAATAAATTACTGATGCATGCAAAAAATAAATAAAACTGCTTGGAAAGGATTGTTTATGTTCAGATATATTTATAGGAAAATTCGCTGTTCATTATTAAAAAATATAGAAAAACGCATGCATCAGGATGCTTTAGCGGGTAAGAACAACAGTGAACCGATATTCCCTGACTTAAAAAGGAACCTGGAAGCAATTAAAGGTATTTTGCACAACAGCAGCGATGTGACAATACACGAGTTCAACTTTGGGCATGACAGAAGATTCAAAGGTGCCGTGATTTTTATCAATAGCATGGCAGATAAGGGAGAAATCAATAAAAATATACTGGAGCCTTTAATGTATGGCGCATTACTGCTTAAGAAGGATGCGGATATAGATTTTACCGATATTGATTGCGTAAGAAAGAACTTGATTCCTATAACGGATAGCCGGAAAGTGACACTGTTCAATGATTTGATTGAATGTTTATTGGCCGGGTCAACCATTCTATTGATAGACGGCTCAAAAGAGGCTTTGGTTATCAATTCCGGGAAGCGCGAATCCCGTGCTATAGACGAACCGGTAACAGAGGTTGTTGTACGCGGGCCCAGGGAGGGCTTCAATGAAAACGTAAATGTAAGCATTGCCCTTATTCGCCGTAAAATTAAAGATCCCGATTTATGTGTAGAAAAAATGATTATCGGTGATAAATCAAAAACAGATGTATATATTGTATATATAAAAAGTGTAGCAGATCCGAAGCTGATCGAAGAAGTCAGAAGACGGCTGAACAGAATAAAAATAGATGCTATTCTGGAATCAGGGTATATTGAACAATTTATTGAGGATAGTTCCTACTCTATTTTCCCTACTGTTTCAAACAGCGAAAAGCCTGACAGGGTTGCAGCCAAAATACTTGAAGGACGTGCTGCGATTTTGGTTGACGGTACACCTTTTGCTCTTATAGTACCCATGTTGTTTATTGAAAGCTTTCAAAGCAGTGAAGACTATTATTCCAGACCGTTTCATGCAAGCATTATGCGTATAGTAAGGTTTTTGTCCTATATCATCAGTATTTTAGGACCTGCAATTTATGTGGCATTGACTGTTTTCCACCAGGAGATGATACCTACACAGCTTTTGATATCCATAGCGGAAGGACGTGAAAAGGTACCTTTTCCGGCAATTTTGGAAGCTTTTTTGATGATGTTTACCTTTGACATTTTAAGAGAAGCAGGAGTACGATTACCGAAATCGGTAGGACAAACAATCGGTATTGTCGGAGCAATTGTACTGGGGCAGGCATCCGTTGAGGCCGGGCTTATAAGTCCTATTATGGTAATTGTCGTATCTGCAACAGCCATTGCAAGCTTTACCGTTCCGGCACAGACTGATTCCGGAACGATTCTTAGGTATATATATCTTGTACTTGCCGGACTTGCCGGAGGTTTTGGTGTAATTATGGGTCTTTTGGTAACGTTGTTTCATATGGCATCTTTAAGGTCTTTCGGAGTACCGTATTTATGGCCTGTTGTACCGTTTGATTTTTCAAGTTTGAAGGATGTTTTTATAAGGATGCCCCTGTGGAAATTGAAAAAACGTACAAAGGTTATCGTTTATGACGGTTCCGATTCTTACAAACGTAATCCGGGTTGATGTAGTTACAATTAAGGAAAGCAATTGTGATTCTACATAAAAGGAGCGGGCTGCGATGGGAAATAAGATGAATTTACCGATTATGAAATTGATTTTATGGTTTTTTATGCTGTTTACCTTATCCGGATGTTTTGGAGGAAGGGAAATAAACGATCTGGAAATTGTCATAGGAATAGGAGTTGACAAGAACGAGAGTGCGGGAAACATTTTGCTGACAGCACAAATAGTTAAAGAGAATGAAACCGGAGGAACAGGAAAAGACGGTGGAGGGGAAGACAAGGCATTTTGGAATGTTAACAGCACGGGTAATTCAATTTTTGAAGCGGTAAGACAAATAACGCACAAGACAGGAAACAGGCTGTTTATATCCCACAATCAAGCTGTGATTTTTGGGAAAGATATAGCTTCAGAGGGGTTGGAAAAATATATTGACTTCTTTTTGCGTGCCCATGAAATGAGACCTACTGCATTGATTCTTATTGCCGAGGATCGGGCTTCGGATGTTATGGATGCCAAACCGGAAACTAAAAAGTTTCCTGCTGTCAATATTGAAAAGCTGGTCGAGTCCTATGCTTTTACCTCTCACTTATATAAAGTGAATATGAAAGATTTTGCTTCATGCATGATGAGTGATACTAAAGCTCCGATGGCACCTTTAGTCAGTGTTATGCAAGACAAGGAGAACAAGGACATTTATGTGTCAGGTTTGGCTGTATTTAAAAAAGGCAGAATGGTTGGTAAGCTAAACGAGGATGAAGTCCGGGGACTTTTGTGGGTACTCGGTAAAGTGAAAAGCGGTGTGATAACGGTTTCTTCACCTAATGAACAAGGAAGTGCCGTATTGGAGATTTTAAGTGCCAAAAGCAAAGTAACACCGGAATTAAAGGACAAAAGAATAGTGATGCATATAAAAATTAAAGAGGAATCGAGCCTTTCGGAACAGACTACAACCGAAAACCTGGCAACCGATTCAGCTTTTGAAAGAATGCAAAAAGCTTCGGCAGAAATCATACGGCAAGAGATATTGGCGGCTTTTGATAAATCCAAGGAACTAAATGCAGATATTTTTGGTTTTGGGGAAATGCTGCATAAAAAATACGGGAACGAGTGGAAGGCTTTAAAAGACAATTGGGATGATTTATATCCTTCTGTTGAATTAAAGATTGACGTTGAATCAAAGATAATAAAAACCGATTTATTAAAAAAACCGGCATGGCAAAGTGAAGGAGGGAAATAATATGAACATTGAAAAAGGAAAAATCACCGGTCAGCAATTACTATTCTTAATTGCCGGTTTTGTTCAGGGTTCAGTTCTATTGATAGATTTTACGGTAGGAATAACCGAGCACCAAACATGGATGGTTATATTGGTAGGACTGGCTGTTTCAACCCCGTTTTTTCTTTCCTATGTAATGCTTGCAAAAAGGTTTGCAGGGATGAATTTGGTTCAAATTAATGATATGGTATACGGCCGTTTTCTGGGTAAAGTTGTATCATTGTATTATATTTTCTTTTTTTTATTGACTTTGTCTTTTAATATTCGTGATGTAGGTGAGTTATACATAACATTTTTAATGCCGGACACCCCTTTTGTTTTACTGCTGGTAGTTTTTACTGCAACCTGTGCATATGCTGTTTCTAAAGGTATAGAAGTATTGGCAAGGGTAAGTCATTTGTTTGTATTTATCGGGATATTTGTTATAATCAGTACATTCCCCCTTTTGCTTGACCAAATGGATTTTTCAAATTTCTTACCGTTTTTTGAGTTGCCGTTTGGGAAAATATTTCAGGGAGTCCATATAGTATCATCCGTCCCCTTTGGAGAAACAGTTGTTTTTCTTGCGATAATGGGAAGTTTGAATAATACTGAGCATGTAATTAAAAGAACTTATTCCGGCTTATTAATCGGTGCTGCAACTCTTCTTATTGTGGCTGTCAGGAATATAGCGGTTTTGGGCAAAACACAAACCATATGGACTTCTATGTCGTTTCAGTCAATCCGTCTCATTGATATTGGGACTATATTGACAAGGTTGGATTTTCTGGTAGGAATTGCACAGACGGTCTTAATATTTTTAAAATGCAGCCTGTTCTTTTATGCATTGGCGGTATCGCTTTCGCAATTATTCGGTTTAAAGTCATATTTACCGCTGATTTTACCTTTAGCCGGCATTGAGGTAGTTATTGCTGCTACTGTGTTCCAATCCCCGGTAGATCATGCTATGATTACACAAAATGCGGGAATAATATATTCCATTCCGCTTATGTTTGTAATTCCGCTCTTGTCGTTATTGATTGCGAAAATCCGCGGTTTGCCGAAGTTTGAAAGGGGTAAGGGGACATGATATTCCTTTTGTTGATTTATGCTTTAATCTTTATTATCAACGTACCGGGGCTGGTAAAGAAAAAAGAGTGGAGGGAGCTTACGTTTTTTTCCATACTATATATCATTGCCTTTACATTGGGTTTATTGTACGTTCTTGACGTACATATACCAAGTCCGATGAAAGGCTTGCAGTATCTTATTGTTGATATATTGGGCATAAAATACCAGCAGTAATAGAGGCTATGTTCCGAAATTGTCTTCTAGCTATCCTAATCGGGCAGATCTATTGAACTCCAATGTAAATCAGTAAGTGTTGATGTATTTTAAAATATAATAATGGAATTATAGAATAGAAATATTTTATAATGATGGAATAGGGTAGTATAGATTATTTTCAGTTCAAATTAAAATATTTCATAAAAATGGGGACGATTCTGCGTCGTAAACAGGAGTTGAGATATATGGCTGATAAGAAATGGATACGAATCATTTATGGAGACAAACCCAGGCAAATGGTTAAAGAACTGCTGGAAGTCATTAAACCTGAAGAAGAAATAGATAAAAACGCACTTGTTGGAATTAAACCGAATCTTGTTGTAGCAAAGCCTTCCTGTTCAGGAGCAACGACCTCACCGGAAATAGTGGAAGGACTTATCGAATATTTAAAATCGAAAGGTTACAATAAGATAGTAATTATGGAAGGCTCCTGGGTTGGAGACAGGACATCAGAAGCTTTTAAAGTGTGTGGATATGAGGAACTGTCAAAAAAATATGATGTTCCCCTTGTTGATCTTCAAAGAGATAAATATAAGGCTTATGATATAAACGGTTTTAGGATAAATATTTGCGACTGCATAATGAAGGTTGATTATTTGATAAACGTCCCGGTTCTAAAAGGCCACTGCCAGACCAATATTACCTGTGCTTTAAAGAATATGAAGGGGTGTATACCTGATTTCGAGAAAAGGCGGTTTCATACATTGGGCTTGCATAAGCCCATTGCATATTTAAACAAGCTCATAAAACAAAATCTAATAATCGTTGATGGTATGAACGGCGACCTTAACTTTGAAGAAGGCGGCAATCCGGTTCAGATGAACAGGATAATTGCGGGAAAGGACCCTGTGCTGATAGATGCGTACGCAGCACATTTAATGGGCTTTGACATTGAGGAAGTACCGTATATTGACATGGCTGAAAATATCGGTGTCGGAACTGCTGATTTGGCCAATGCTGAAATCATTGAAATGAATAAGGATACAGGAGCAAAAAAAATAGAACCTTCAAGAAGAGTCCGGCAATTATCAAAACATATTGTCGAAGATAGTTCCTGCTCAGCCTGCTATGGAAGCCTCATTTATGCACTGGAAAGGTTGGATGATAGAGGTCTGTTGAATAAACTTAAAGAAAAACTGTACATTGGTCAGAATTTTAAAAATAAACGGTATGATGGGGTGGGTATTGGTATATGTGCTTCAGGATTTGATAAATGTGTTACGGGCTGTCCGCCAAAAGCCAGAGATATTGTAGAATATTTGGAGAGCCTTATACTTAAAGACCATATATAAGAGAGAAGCCATGCGAAAATTTTAAGAAGGAGTGAAACAAAAAACCTGTACTTTTCGCCAAACTAGTGGTACTTATAAGAAATGAATTTAACTGAAGGTTTTAATGTTAAGCCAAAGAAGGTTAATGCAGAGATAGCTATTTTATATTTTTTAGGGTATAGTGTTTAAATTAATGGAAAATGAATTTAGCCGTTTTTGGTTAACATACGTTTTGATTCCCTGAATAGAGCTTTTTACGGTTGTTTTCTACCGGCAATGGAATTCATTTAAGCGAACCTATTATACCAAGCGGATTTCCTGTGCCGGAGATGTTCTCGTAAGATGTATATTTCTTTGACTTGAGGACTTTCAGTTCAGTATTATGCAAACACTTCCTAAAACCATGACAAAAGATGATGTTATAAGCATAGAAAACTTAATTTTTATCTGTACGCTTATGCTTCATAAAATAATAACCCAACCCACCGATACAAACAATCAAGCCCAATAATGCAGGTTTTAAAATAGACATGCCTGCTTCACCGCTAAAGGCAATACTCCAAATAAATTTTAATACAGCTGCCCCTATGATAACGCCTAAAAGCCATTTCCAGTTTCTTTTCCATGCTGCTGTAAGAAGCATAAAGAAAAATAGGGGTACTGCCAAACTCATTAGAATTTTCGGAGCGGTCCATTCACCCTTTAGGTATTCCATTTCAAAAGCTAAAAATTCTAAAACTTGAGGGTTGTTTGCAGCGGGAACGGGGAACCAGAACATACTTGTAAACAGAGCAAATATTGAAGCGAATATACCGGTAAAGCTTTTCTTGAATGCAAATATAACAATCGGTATTATAAACAAGGGCCTTATATACCAGCTCAATACATTATGGTGTCTTTCAAATGCCCAATTGAAAAACGCATCATTGGTTAGAAACAATGCAATAAATACTATGTTAGCAACTGCAAATAACATTCCGAATATAAAATCTATTATCTTCTTCATGGTGAGCCTCCTTGTATCTTAATTACTATTATTCCGGATCCCATTAAATAGTATGTGCAAGAGAGAGTCTACAAAGTTATTTACATCGTCTTCGTTATATTCGTAACCGATATTGCCGAACTTGTTAAGCATATACTTATTAACTGCACCGGTTAAGGATTGCAGTAACATACTTAAGGCTAAGGAATCAACACTGCTGTCTATTTCACCTTTGGTTTTTGCGTTTTCTATCATTTGAATAAACAGGACTTCCGATTGCTTGTCTCCTTCCTTTATAACTGCTGATTTAGCCGATTCATCATTTTCTTTGGAGAATTGCTCACCTAAAGCTGCATATTGAGGATGTTTTTTTGCGAATTCTATGCCTTTTAGAAAAAGCAATCGAAACTGTTCTATGAAAGTTAAGTTATGGGATTCTTCTATAGCAGTGGAGAAAAAGTTGACTTTTTCTTTTATGGCCAAAGTCATTATATAAACGTACAAATCCAGCTTATCTTTGAAATATTGATAGAAGCTTCCTTTGGCAATGTTTGATTTTTTGCATATTTGATTTATACTTGCTGTATTATAGCCGGCTTTAGAGAATTCGTCTACAGCAGATGAGATTATCAAGTTTCTTTTATCCTCCGGCAAGTTAAAAAAGGTATCTTGAGGCATAAGAACCTCCTTTCAAAGCTATGTGACCACATGGTCATATCCCTACTTATATTATACGACCACATGGTCGTATTGTCAAACATAAAAATATATGTGGATTTTCATTTATCACATCTTGACAATGACGTTTTACAATTGTAAAATAAAAATAGATTCGACAAATGTAAAATAAGGAGGGATAAAATGCCCAACATAAAAAAACTTCCCGACAGCGAGCTTGAAATTATGATGGTTATCTGGAATGCTGAGGAAAAGGTAACATCGGATTATATTATGGCTAACCTTGATAAGACCTGGCAGAAAACCACTGTGCTAAATTTTCTTACCCGTTTGTGTGACCGTGGTTTTCTAAAATACCACAAGGAGGGCAGGCTTAATGTTTACGAGCCCCTTGTGAATAAAGAGGAATATCTGCAGAAAGAAAGCAAATCGTTTTTACAGAAACTGCATAACAATTCCCTCAAAAGCCTTGTTGCATCATTGTATGACGGAAAAAACATTTCAAAAGAGGATTTGGAGGAACTGAAAAAGTTCATTGAGGAGGCGGAGTAATGCTGAAAAACATATTTGCCATTTCCCTTTCCATGTCGGCAGTTATCTTGTTGCTGCTGATTGTTTCGCCCCTTTTAAACAAACGTTACAGTGCAAAATGGCGTTATTTTATATGGCTGATTATAGCCATAAGATTAATTATTCCGGTAAGGATTGAATTGCCTAAAGCCCCTGTAAACATATCAGTTCCCAATCAAATAGTGTTTTTCAGGCAAGAAGGAGTACCTGTTATGGTTACGGATGACAGCTATACCCCAAAAGGCAATACTTCGCCTGTTTTTGCCGACTACGCACCGGTCATTACATTGCAGGAGTTATTGGCTGTTGTTTGGGGAACAGGTGCTGTCGGTTTTTTCTTATATCACATTATAAACTATATAATCTTCAAGAGAAAAATCAAACCCCATTGTAAGAAGGCTAATATCGGGGTTTTGGATGATGTACTGGAAGATATGAAGCTTAAAGTAAAACCGCAGCTTTTAGAATGCAGTAAGATAGCAAGCCCAATGATGATAGGATTTTTAAAGCCTACGATTTTATTACCGGATATCGATTATTCAAACAATGAGCTTTATGTTGTGTTAAAACATGAGCTTACCCACATAAGAAGGGGAGATCTCTGGTATAAGCTTTTGCTCATTACGGCAAATTCCATCCATTGGTTCAATCCCCTTGTATATTTAATGGTAAAGGCAGCAAACCGCGATCTGGAGTATTCGTGCGATGATGTCGTGGTGAAAAACAGTGATATGAATTTTAGAAAAGAATATTCCCTGACCATTTTAAAAGCAATGCAAAAAACCGAGAAAGCTGTACTTTCAACCTATTTAAACGGAGGTGTTTCGAATGAATAAAATTTTAAAACCGCCTGCTCTTTCAACGAGTTTTTCTGAAAACGGGAAAAGGGCGAAAAAGAGATTTGAGAATATTTTAAACATAAAAGCGAAGAAGACCGGGGCTTTGGCTTTTGTTTCGATTCTGATTTTTGTCGGCGTAGTCGGAATGTTGGTGGGTTTTAATTCCCAAAACAATATACCATATTTTTGCCAAAGCTTTGAGTGCTATTTTGAGCTTCCGAGAAGCTGGGAAAATAAATATGAAATTGAAGAAAGAAATAATATAGTATATGTTTATCATAAGGCCATTCGCCAGGAATACGGAGTAGGCACGGGATTGTTGTTTTACATAGAAATGCTTGAAGGTGATAATTTAACCCATGAGGATATTACAGACCCCGGGAACCGCTCGATTGCTTTGCAGGGGGACGGTTATACCTATGTTTTCGGTATGCCCACAGATGTTCAGTATCCGATATGGGAGGGCGGCAATAAAGCCATGGCGGATGATTATCTGAAGATGTCAGAAGATAATGAACAAATAAAAAAGAGCATACGGCGTGTAACTGCAAATATGACGGACACACGTACTGCTATTGTAACAGAAGATACCGATTTGCTTGCCGATCCCCAGGGAAACGGTGTCGGTGTTGAACTTATGAAAAATGACCTTGTGTATGTAATTTATGATGAAAACGATGATTTCTATTATGTTCAGCTTCCTGTAATGAGTATTCCTCCGACAGAAGGATATATTTCTAAAAAAGCAGTTTCCTTTGATAAAAATTTATTTGACAATGCGAATTTCGGCATCGTTAAAACCGGGAAGATATACAAATCGACCAATGAAAAGGATATATATCAAGAAGGTCATAAAAATGTATTTCGTATAATTAAACGTCAAGGAGAATGGGCAGAGGTTAATTTGGTAGGGGGAGATGACGGCAAATGGGTTAAGATTTCCGACATTTCTTATGAATTAATCCCATATAATATTGATCCGTCCTATACCGATATGCAAAAAGAGGTGGACAACGGCCGGCAGCTTTGGCGTCTTAACCCGTTGGAGGTGGCACAGGATTATGTTTTTAATACCATAAAAAAGAGTGGGGGTACCTTTGAGCTAACCCATTCTGACGATGATGGGAGTATGGTAACATATACAAGTGACGAAAATGAAGATACCATTATCCATTTGTATAGACCAGTCAAAAAAGGTTCCGGTGGTATTTGGGTTGTCGATGATAGTACAATTATAATGGATAAAATCTTAAGTGTAATACCGGCGAATAAGCAGATTGCAGTAAACAGTGGTATGGGATGGAAAATTCATCTCAAAGAATTGATGGATTACCAGGATTACAATTACGGAGAGGGTTTTAATTTAGAGCAAGAGGCAAAAAAGCTCGGGATCAATATATACGATTATGTCGGGCATGTTTTGAATGTTTTCATATATGGTGTTGAACCCTTACCATACTCTAGTCAGAGTTATACAAGCTCGCCGTATATATTTGTTTTTGAAGGCACAAACTTGATTGCTTATAAGGATTTGAAGAACTGGGACAATGAAAGAATTGCAAGAAATGTCTTGATTACTTTGTATGAACAAAGTAATGCTCATTTCTATAAATAGTGATTATGTTGTTTCTATAACTTACTAATTTATTATAGCTCACAGGGTATAATATAAACTGATGATAATTACTGCCGGTGACATTGCTGTCCAACAGGAAGCACTGCAAAACGGACAAATACGGCAAAAGCATTTGACGGTTCATAGAGTATTTGGTAAAATTAATTAAAATATCGTCAACAGTTTATATACTTGTTATATAATGGATATGGACAATTAAACGGAAGATATTTTTGGAATAGAATAGTGGCAAAATAACTTAAAGAAAAGGAAGGATGAGACAGAATGCTTAATCAGGAAATAGTAAAGCTTTTGAATGAACAACTAAATAAGGAACTATATTCTGCATATTTGTATCTGGACATGGCAAATTATTATGCAGATCAAAATCTCAGCGGGTTTGAAAATTGGTTCTACGTACAGGCACAGGAAGAACGGGACCATGCTATGTTGTTCCGCCAGTACTTGTTGAATAACGGCGAATCAGTGGTTTTGACGGAAGTTGCTGCTCCAAATGAGAAATACAACAATTTTAAAGACCCATTGGTGAAAGCTTTAGAACATGAAAAGTATGTAACTGCTTCTATTAACAATATATATGAAGCTGCAATGAAAATTAAAGATTTCCGTACAATGCAATTCCTTGACTGGTTCATTAGTGAACAAGGCGAAGAAGAAAAGAATGCCGATGACAATATCAAGAAATATGACTTGTTTGCAGGCGATCCCAAGGGCTTGTATATGTTGGATAATGAAATGAAAGCAAGAGTATATACAGCACCGTCTTTAGTTCTTTAATGTAGACTTGGAGTCCGGCGTTTTCCGATTTTCGGTTGACGCCGGATTTTTATTGGTGAACCAATCTTTAAATTGACTTCTAGTTATTCTTAGGTTTGATGGTTTTAAGTATTATATAGCCTGTAATAATGGGAACCAGTACTCCCAGCGCTTTCAATATCTATTTTTAGCTGTCTTCAAACTTCTTGGTTCGAAGTATACATCCTGTAACAATAGCAATCAGGGCTCCCAGTAAAACAGAGGATATCCTGAAATATAATACTCTGGAATTTTCCGCTTTTCCTAGTATCAGATACATTGCTCCAAATGCCATAATTATAAAACCGGTTTTATTAAGACTTTCAATAAATTCCTTCTTCCTGTTTTTAACTCTGCGTTGTTTGTCAAATGTATTTTTATTTCTGTCTTTTGTAAATGAGTACAAAATCATTTTAGAAGTTCCCCTTAAAGCCCCATAAAGAGTAAACCTATATGTATCGGTAGCAGAATCGTATTTTAGTATACCGTATTCAAGTTGTTCATTTAATTCTTTAATGTAGGAATCTGCAATACTCTCAATAACAGAAGAACTTATTTTTTTCTGCGACGATATTCTTGTTTCACTTTCTTCCTTAACTCTTTCCCGGTGAAATGCAATTAGTTCTTTCAAATCTTTCCCGGGCAGTGCAAATACCTTTTTATTTTTAAGTTTAAACACCGACGGTTCACGGTTTGTAGTTGTTGCAATTTTAAAACCGTCTTCAAACTCTGTCTCAAGAGAGATTACTATTTTTTGGGTATCCTTAACTCGAAGTTGATATAAACTTGCTTCTATGCCTTCATTGAAGTTTAGAAAAACTCTCATCTTAGTTTCTTGATCCGGTGCAGTAACTACAGAATAATCTCCTGAAAATTCAAAGCCTTCCGAGGTTAAAACATTATTATATTCTAAATAAAAATTCTCATCCACACCGGGCATGGGTGATAAATTAATACGTTCAATTTTAGGTTTGGCATTCATTTTGGATGTATTCAATACCAATAAAACGATAAGTCCAAAAAATCCTGCAATTGCTGAAAGGGTTACTGCGATTACAATAAGTGTGATTTTGATTACCATAACCGAAATGTTTTCTCCCCTTTATATAGATATTTCAACAACACTCTTTAACATTAGCACAAAAATCAAAATTTGTCATTAAGTTGGCTATATATTTTGAATTCCGAGTTTGTATGCAGCCATTGAAGTCTAGAAATAATATAAAATAATTATTGCATAAATATACAGAATGATGTATAATTATACGTAAAATCAGAGAGGGGATTGTTATGAATAAAGCTAAATATGCAGTTGAATTTTTCAATAAAGGATTTAACTGCTCTCAATCGGTATTTTGTGCTTTTTGTGAGGATTTTGGGGTAGATACTAAGCTTGGTCTTAAAATGGCGTGCTCATTCGGTGCCGGAATGGGTTATATGGGTGAAGTTTGCGGTGCAGTTTCCGGTGCTTTTATGGTTTTGGGTTTGAAGTACGGACAGAATAATGAACACGACCAATATTCCAAGACGCTGAATTATCTATTGGTTAAGGATTTTGCATCAAGGTTTAGAGAGATAAACGGTTCAATAAACTGTAAAGAATTGATACAGTATGATTTAAGCGATGAGGGACAATTGAATGCTGCAAGGCAAACAGATGTATTTACCACGAAGTGTCCCAAATATGTAAAAGATGCAGTGGAAATACTGGAAGAAATAATTACAGAACATAGAGTGTGAAGTGATGAAATAAAGAAAAATATTTGAGTTTTAATGATGGCAAAGTATTTTTGCTATAAGAATATATTCTTTAAAATGAATGGTTTATTATATAATTAATTTTCACAGGAAACAACTGGTAGTTTACCTTGATATAAATAGCAGATTCCGGTGAGGCATCCAAGGCATTTTGGCAACGTTTAACCCCCACAGTTTTTTAGCAATGAGTGTATAGAAATTTTTTGAAAAAGTTATCAACTGTCATAGTAAACCAATTTTCTGCTTGCATTTTATGTGATACAATGACATATTTAAGAACCACCAAAGCGTTGATTTAATGGGGTTGGTTAATATCTTACGGAAGAGGTTTCTTGGACTTTTTGCCTGAAGCTATTGATTTTTTAAATGTTTGTTGCACATTAACCATGTGCGAAAGTTAATTCTATAGTAGAAATTTCGTTATAGGTCTTCCGGTAGGAAGGCCTATAATCGCGTTTTGACAATTTAAAGCATCGTAGTATGCAATCGGTAGTAAGCATTACTAAATTAATACACATTATATTTCTACTTGTATTATGGGAAATTTGTCATATAATTGTAGGAGTGAATGAATTTTAATAATGGGAGGATCTAAAATGACACTGAAATCAAAACCTGTACAGACAAAGCTGGGAATATTAATGAAATCGGAAGGTTCTATAGGAATAATTTTAGCTCTGTTAATGTGCTTGTTTTTAATGACTTCTTGTTCGAAGTTTGCAAAGAATGAAAATCAAAAGGATGGAGGACAGAAGGCTATTGCTTCTAAAAGCGGAACAGATTATTATGATCATTCAGAAGAACAAGAACAACCTCAGTTGGTTATGAAACTCTTTGTAAATTTAGGAATGGATGATTATTACCGTGTGCTGGACCTTACCGGAAATACAGTTACATACAGTTATTACAACTATGAAAATTCAGATGCACCTGAGCTAGATCAGAAGACCGTGCCGTTTGATGAAATATTGAAAGTAGAAAATGATGTTCGCCAATTTTTAATGTTTATGTATTTAATTGATGAGTCTAATGAGATAAAGCTCGATATGAGTGATGATTTTATTAATCAAGTCGAAAACAATCCGGATTTTAGAGAGAACCTCGGAAAAGTTTTGAATAAACCTTTTAATATGAAGCTTCTGAATAACACCATAACACCTCAGGATATTGAAGAGGCTGTTTGTAGTGCCCCCCGTTGTCAAGACACTATTTCAAAAATTTTAAGCTACATTTTCCTCCCTTCGTTTGTCTCATTTTAATTGGTTAACCCCACCACCGGCCGTTGTATTATACAGCCTCCGGTATTTG